>Ga0316205_10000763_pt1 | contig 50316 bp, 90 predicted proteins | sample 3monthpyrite_MG_FD_204941 | JGI IMG/M metagenome (GOLD analysis project Ga0316205, IMG submission 204941) | Microbial mat bacterial communities from mineral coupon in-situ incubated in ocean water Damariscotta River, Maine, United States -... | ecosystem: Environmental > Aquatic > Marine >...
ATTAACTTTACGAGGTTTATCTCTAAGAGTAGTTAATTCTTTCTTAGGTTTAACGAATATATCCCCAGCAATACGTTCATGTACCTGGTTCTTTGTATAATATAAGATATGAGTCTTACGAGCTGCAGCCTCTAAGCTAGATGCATAGTAGTTTACTATCAGTTCTTTACTATTAACTAACTCAGATACATTCTGTTGTAAGACAGGGTCAAAATAAGTCTTCTTAGCAGCTGATCCAATCAAAGGTAGAGTATGGAGTAATCTATCCATGTCTCTTTCCCAATGTCCCATTTGGTTCTTAACCTGGAAGGACATATGCTTACCTATACGGGAAGCTCTCTTAGCTTTAGATCCATCTCTATCAAAACCATTAACCTTAGGACTAACGATATTAGGTCCAGGGACTAATGCTGGGTAGGCTCTAGCAGCAAACTGCATAGAGGCAATCGTTAGAATCGGATACTTCACATTTGAAGCACCATCCCAAGGGAATGATTTATCATCTCTAACTTGAGCAGCTAATTCTACCCACTCATCACAATCTTCTTCCCATCCAGCTCTTGATTGAAGATCCATCTTAATACCATAAGATAACTCTTCTTCTATTTCCTTAAGTTGATCTACTGATAAGGAAGTAACTAGGTTATTTGATTTAAGTATCTTATCTAATTTAATATTAGGTTTTGCCATATTCTTTAGTATCCGGTTGCCCTGCATCTACCTTTCCTAGCCAAACCTGACCTTTTGAAAGATACTCGTCTATCGTTCTCTGCCTCTTCTCTGAGAGTAGGGGCTCTATTTAAATCCATAATCTTTGCACATATATGAGCTATAGCATCTACTATATCGTCATGTACACCTCGAGGAAAGGATATTAACTCAGTTAGTGTATCATCCCACCAATCAGCTTCTTTATTAAACCTCATAGCTCCAGCTCTTGTTCTATGCTGGAATGGTCTAGCTCTTACTTCCTTATCCTGGGATACACCTACTGTATCATAATTAACTTGTCTTAATTCACCAGGTCTATACATCTCTTTAAGTAATACAGGCTCTATTGCTTCCCATATTGCTCCTTTCTCAAATAAGAATAAGTCAGGAGTGTATCTATCATATATTGTTAGTATTTCTTCTACTATTTGAAAAGAGTCCCACCTGCCTCTTCTAACATCAACTAAATGAAACTTCCCTCTATCATCTACACCTATAATAGCAAATACTGTATAATCTGCATAACTCTTACGAGAGATAGCAAAGTCACCCCCTACGAAGTATCTGAAACCTCCTCCAGTGATCTTAGCTATGTCTTCAGCTTCCATAGGGAGTAAGTCATCTCTACGAAAGTATGCACTTCCTTCATCTATTGGATAGTTCAAGTACTCTTGAGCATATCCTTCTGGTTTACCTAGATCAAGGTATGTTTGCTTTATTCTTAATAATCTTTCTTTAGTAAACTTCTCTGGCCATAGCATGTACTTGTAATCAGGGCTATGTGCTCTAAATCTTACTGCTTTCCATGTAGGATGCTCTTCATTAGTAAAATCAGCTAAAGGAGTCTGTATTAGTTCAATACCTTTCTCTTTATTAGCTTTAGGCATGAAGTTCTCTAATAATGAATCTAAATGAAGAATAGTACCTACTACTCTAACTATACCATTATCAGATAAACAAGGCATTAGAGCCTCTACAAACCATCCTTTAAACTTATCTCTTCTTTCCTGGTTCATAACGATATCATCATTTTCCATATCATCACAAACTATTAGATCAGGACGAGTACCATTCCATAACATACCCCTGATCTTCTGATTACTACCTTTAGCTTCCAATCGGAAGGTATGTCCGTCATTACCTAATCGTACTATGATCTCAGTATCAGTATCCTTAATCATCTTAGGTTTGAAGATCCTCTTGATCTCCTCATTCTCAGTAAGTTCCATTGTTATATTCTTAAGGAAGTTACGAGCTTGTCCCTCTGTATTTGATACTATTACTGCATACTTCTTCTCTCTGAATAAGAGATTACTTATTAAATAAGCATGTGTTACACTTGTACTCTTGGCATGTCCCCTTGGAGCTGCTATTGCTACTTGAGGATGTTCTGAACAACATAAATTCCAGAGATCCATGTGGAAGTCTGGAGTAGGTTGAGCGTTGTCATATCTTGCAGCTAGGACTCCTTGCGAGAATGCATATATCTGATCAGCAGTTAAAGACATTCATTACTTCTTCTTCTTGTTATTCTTCTTAGTAGCTCCTACCATATCAGCAAACTTCTTACCCATCTTGAATAATGAGAACTCTTCTACAGGAGCTGGTTTAGGCTCCTCTTTCTTCTTACTCTTCTTCTTTAATAAATGTAATTTAGCCATATCTATTTCCTTTATAATGGGTAGCTATGTAGGGAATCGAACCCTTTATCTCACCTTCCGGCATCGAACCGTCCACATTATTATAATGCTGCCCCTTGGCCATAGCTCACTGTTTGGCCAGGTCTTATTTATACAGATGGGACCTGGTATCTCTGTGTTCCTGGGTGCTACCCAGTATTAATTGGCTGGGAAGACAGGGCTCGAACCTGTGACTAGCGCATTAACAGTGCGCTGCTCTACCTACTGAGCTACTTCCCATAATAATCAGTAAATGTAATTTAGCCGTATCTATTCCCGTGTTTAATGGTAGTAAATCCAAGGTTTCTTATCAAGAGGCCATATTAACTCCTCTTTCCCTCTCATAGTTTTAGTAACTAATCCTCTTACCTCGGCTCTTCTCTTTTTATGCTTATTTAAACGCCTATGAAGTTTGGGTTCAGCCCATATCCACTTATCCCATTTCCTATGTCTACCATGTCTATAGGATCTTGACATAAATATACTTCCCATAATAAATAGCCCATGATGCTTGGTTTGAACCCAAGTCTTGCCCATGGGCTTAAAAATATCTAGGTCTCCCTCCTAGTTGGCAGTAAGGTTTTAGGCTGCTTCACCAATAACTAAATGGATGTTCTCCTTGTCGGGGATTATTCTTTATCTTTCTGATCTTCATCTTCAAGAAGGGCTTCCATTTCCTTCTTCTTCTCAATTTCTTTAGCTAAGGTATTCTTGTGTTTACCAAAGATAGCGTCCCAGTTTTCTTTATATAAAGCACTAGGTACTTCAGAGGCTATCTTCTTTCTATTATTTATTATTGCCATATTAAAAATACCTTCTTATTGTTAATTCTAATATCTTTCAGTTGCATTCCCAGGTCATTTTACTATTGGGTAGTCTTTCATTAATCTCATCAATTATTAGATCTTGGTGGTTCTTACTATGAGAGCAATATTCTTTCTCCCCTTTAATAAATACACCTTTAGCCTTTTCATCAAACTTAGTCTCTATTACAGAGCAACTAGCTAAGAATAGGATACAACCTGCTAATAATACTTTAATCATCACTTACTTCCTCTCCATCTGAATTATATGTACCTAATATACTTTTAGGGGCCTTACCTTGTCCAATTGCTTCTACTAACTTAGCTGCTACATCCTCGAGTACTTCTTTATCAGACTTCTTCTCACTGATAGATGTAGGTTCTCCTCTTAGGATACTTTGCTTATCTCTACCAATTGATGCTATAACCATTAGGTCCTTAGCTTTAATAGGAGTATATTCTACTCTAATCTTAGTAACTGTCTCTCCAGTAGACAGATCTTTATACGCATCCTTGATAATAGTAGGATCACCTAAGGCTAACCTTTCCATGGTACTCTCGAGAGCTTTATCTACTATTTGACCTAATTTAGCATCTAGTCCTTCTTTCTGGGCACTTAGAGCATACTTAACAGCTTGGGGCCACCATGGGGCTTCTTGCTTCCAATACCTTATTGTTGCTGCAGGTACTCCAGTTAACTTAGAAGCTTCTTTACTTGAAGCAGTGGTAACATAAGCCAGGGCAGCTCTTAGTTTAGTCCTACTATCGTACTTAACTCCAACTTTATTAATCTGGGCATCATCAATATCTTGAAAGGCTTGTTGTAATTCCCTATCCTTTTGACGGTTATCATCCCACTCTAGCCTATCAAGCCTCTCTAATGCCTCCTCCCGATCTAATTCTTTATCAGTCTTAGGGGTATCAGCAGGGCTTGATACTTCAAAGGGGGCTATTCTGTCTTTCTTCTTGGCCATATTTGGTCTTATTTTCTGATCCGATTAAAGAGTTAGACAACAAAGTGTCGGTAAAAGTTCAATTTAATTTCAATATATTTACAACTATTTTATTAAACCCTTATCTATCAGAGACTTAGTGCTTATGTCATCAAGTCCTCTTTCTTCAATAACTTTAGCCATTTCAATTATTCTAGAAACAGGATAAAAGTCATTATTATTCATACTCATACCAAGATAAGGTTCTTCTAATAATAGTCCTCGAGAGTCTCTATGCATCATCCTATAGGTTACTACTATATCTTTTTCGTATGAAGAGTACTGGGGTTCTATACTACTCATTTTCTTCCTCCTCTCTTGTAGAAGCCCTCTGGAGCCTCTCTACGGCGTTCTCTCTACTTTTAATACATTGGTACTTATATTTGTCTTGCGCCTCTCTGAGAGCTTCCTGTGAAGCCTGAGGGCATCTCTCTCTACCTATTAGATCTTTTTCCATTGGTCTATCACCCATTTGGTTAGTTTCTTAAGAAAAGAAGTATTATCCAATTGTTTAGGTAACTTATTCAATTTATCCTTTTCTACCTCTATCTGATCTTTTATCAGTACTATATGTCTTTTATCCTGTACTGCTGTACCTGCATGCTTTGTTATTGGAGTTAGTGACTGCCTATCTGCATCCTCAAATAGAACCATACCCCTAGGTGATATAGCTGTGCATAGTACCTCATATACGTACCTCTCTCCTCTAGGGTCTTGGAACCCCCTACTGTAGTCCTCTATCTCAGATTTACTGTATATTATAAGATCTGGTCTATCCCCCTGATAGTTAATGCCTCTAAGTTGTCCTCCAAAGGGGACATTTCTAATCTGTCTACCATACCACTGCACTATCATCGGTATTCCCTCTTAACCTGTAAACCCTCTGTCTCTATTGGCCTACCCAGGAGTATTCTAAATAGATCTTTATACGTCAAATAAACTATATCACTACTAAATGCATTATGTTTTACTCTCATCGGGATATCTCCTCATCAATCTATGTCTATAAGTTAAGGTTAGCACATTTTTCTGTACTCTGTCAAAAAGAGGAATACTCTAGTACGCTGTAATAAGTGTATGTATGTACTTAAAGTATGAGTAGCTCCTTAGGAATACTCCTTGGGAGTACTCTGACTGGTCGCTATTCCAGTGGAGTAGTATCAGGTTATTACTCTTGTTTGTATTTACTCTGAAGTAGGAATAATACCTGATGAGTACTCTCATACTTCTGATTACTTACACACTGAGTAACTATCAGGATTACTCCTAAGCATAACTCTTTTAGTAGTTAGACAACAGAATGTCCGTAAAAGTTCCATTTATTTTCCATATATTTTATAAATAATTATAGATAAGGCTCTAACTGGTTGATATTTGCATTTAGTCTAGGTTAGTGGTTACTAACATGGGAAGTGTTACTATGCATTTTCATGTTACTATTCCAAATATATATAAATGGGAGTACCCAGGAAGTACTTGTGAAATTGCCAAAATATAATTGGGAGTGTACATACCAAATGAGCCCTCCAGAGTTTTTCCCCCCTCCCCCCTTCACTAGAAACAGTACCCTACCCCCCCTTTTATAATTATTCCAAGTCTAGCACGATAGGGGCATGATCGAAGGAGATAGGCGCAAATACTCCAATAAGAAAGGCACGAGATTTCCGGAGGAGCGGCCCCCCCTATATACATCAATGACTTACCACTATCATTACCTTATACTATGCCTAGTGGATACCCCCTCATGAACCACAAGAGGCATATTCTAGAATAAAACATGATATACATCACAGTTTAATGGATTATTTGCATTTAATTTACAATGAGCCCTTGAATTATTCAGATACTAGCCGCTATAATTACCACATAGAGACACAAACAGAGACTAAACAAGGAGACACACTAATGATTAACACAATGGGCACAAAATCACACGCCACACAAGAGCAAGCTTTTAACCATATGGAAGGACTTATTAATGATAATTATCATGTTACTAGCTGTCCTGATATGGAAAACAAAGGTAATACCCTAGTAATTTATTGGATGGAGGCATAATACAATGGATAATCAAATTAGAAGAGTAAACAATGGCTATATACTGACTAATTATAGAGGAGAAATGATAAAATACCCTACTCTTGTTAGTGCAATGTTTCAATTATTCTTAAATGGTAAAACATATGGATCAGATATTGACTTATGTGAGGTAAATTTCTAATGAAAGGTTTATATAGTGATATGTACGGGAATGAATTTAATTGCTTAATATTGGCTTGTTCCCTTAATGGTAATCAATACATGATACTAGATATTGAAGAGAATTCTATAGGCTGGTGTTCATGTCACTTGGTAGATGATAACTATTAATAGGAGTAATAAATAATGACTATATTAACTAAATATACCATACACCTATATACTAAAAGTGGGCATAGTAAGAAAGTCGAAGTATTTGCGAAAAGTCTATTAAATGCCTGTGATGTTGCAAAATGGAATAATAAAGGCTCGTCTGTATCAATGGCATGGCATAATTACCCCATTGAAACAAGAGAAGTTAAAAACCTAATTGAATTAAATAGGAGTAAATAGTCATGTTATTTTATTGGGATATGATGTTGATATGTTTTGTATTGGCTTGCATATGGCTAGCGATTGGAGGTGAGGCGTAATGAAACAACTAACAGACAATGAGAAGGATCAACTTGGTTTAATATGGGGGAATATTCTTGACTTAAATTACGAGGGGGACGATTGGGTGATAGATAACGGGCGAAAGGTCAGTAATATAGCCTTATACTATATATTACACGACTTAATATATAATAGATATGAGCGAGTAAGGGGGAAACAAAAGTGAATAAACAAACTAATCATATAAACATACAGCTGAATAAGATACAAGCTAGATTACTAGCAGGTATCATTCAAGGGTATTACAAGAAACTACCCGAGGAAGGGTTAACTTATCAAGATAAGATACTCAGAAACATAGCTAACAGACTAATAAAGGAGTAATATATCATGAACGATATTAAAGACAATTCAAACGAAAAGTGGGTCGAAGTGATACAAGAGTGTATTGCCGATAAGTGGACCCCAGAGAGTAAAAAGGAAGTCCCAGATGTTGATAAGTTAATGACTAGATGTACTGCTTGTCACCATTCGACACGCCTATGTACTAGCAGAGAAAACCCATATGTCGATTGTACTAACTGTCCCATAGCAGAGTATACAGGAAAATCTCATTGTGATGGTACTCCTTACGAATCTTTAAGTGAGATATGGACCGAGGGTTTGTGTGAAGATGAAGACAACCTAACAGGGGGTAACTTAGAAGAGATACACGATATTATTAGACAGGAGATATCCTTCCTGAATAAGGTTAAAAACTATATTCTTAATGATAGAAAGGTGTAATATATTATGAATACTTATAATACATATGATCACATAGTAGCAGGATATAGTATACCCAGTGGAGATATTGAAGTAAAAGAACAGGCTTTGATTGATGTTATCAATGGCATTGTTTGGAGTGAGTTACACCAACAAGAAAATACAATTAAGTATGCCGAATCTGTTCTAGATCATGATGGTATATCGGCTTATTATGATTATGGTGCTGATTACTATTTTTTTACTGATAGCGAGGAGTAAACAACATGTTAACATTTAACCATTTAGAAAACTTTATACTTAATATTGCGCCGTTGCATTATCCTTGTAAAGAGGCTCCCAATACATTCGAGGAGCTTAAACAAGTTAATAAGGATAAAGTATTGCTATTACCTGTATTCTCTGGCGGGTGTGCCAATACTATTTGGAGTAATCCAAAAGTTAACCATGCTTTAAGAGCTTGGCATGATGATATACACCTAGAATATGATTATGATTTTTCGTTATATGGTGAGATTAGTACAGCTAGAAAACATATTGAAGTGCTAAGAAAAAACCATCTAGGGGTATTCTCCAATCTCTTTTGGTGTGAAATAGTGGGACAAGTATTATATTATAATAAGCATAAAAAATATGTATCGAATCAAAGGGAATTTGTATTGCTTTTACTTTGCCATGGTGTTAAAGTGGGTGACATTGGAGTGATTAACAATATATTAGATAATATTGGAGAGGTTTAAGCCATGTTAAAAGAACAAGCCATTAATTTTGTTGGTACTTTATCGAATACAAGTAAAATGCCTGGAAAATCAATATCATTACCTGCTCAAGAGTGCAAGACAGGCTCAAAACTTAGAAAGGTAAAAGGCAGTGTTTGTGAAAAATGCTACGCCATGAAAGGATGTTATAGTTGGGGGAATGTACAAAAAGCTTTATATAATAGGCTTGATAAGGTAAACAATACAAGCTCTAGTGATTGGGTATCTGGTATGGTTAAACTAATTAATAAACAAAAGTATTTTAGATGGCATGACTCTGGGGATATCCAAAGCATTCAACATCTAGATAACATTTGTAAGGTTGTATTGTTAACACCTAATACACTTCATTGGTTGCCCACTAAGGAAGTTAAGATGGTAAGAGACTATTTAAAATCAAATGAGATACCAGACAATTTAAATATACGGGTATCATCCCCTATGATAGATCAAAAGCCTATTAAGATGCATAAAAGTGTTAATACTAGCACTGTTCACACTGATAAGAGTTATGGTTTTGAGTGTCCAGCAGGGGGACAAGGGGGAGCTTGTCTAGATTGTCGCTCTTGTTGGAATAAAGATATTAAGAATGTGTCTTATAAGTTGCATTAAGGTTTTTTACTATGAATAAATTACAATTATCACTAGCCTGTATTGCTTCAATCGCTATTAATTCAGCGGATGCCTTAGCAGATACCAGTATTTTAGTACATGGGGTATCAAAGCATGTTAATAGTCCTGCTTGTATGCTATATGGTAGCGATTTTAAACAATGCCAATACAATGAGCTTAATTATGGTTTGGGCGTTATAGAGCGCAATACAGGGGATAAGTGGTATTATATGAGTGGAGCTTATAAAAATTCTTTTGGTAGATTATCGACTTATATAGGGGGAGGGTATCAGATTAGTAAGTATTCTGGTATAAAAGGAGCGTTTATTACTGGATATCCACAATTAAAAGTAGTTCCCATGGTTGCACCATACTTGACAATTCCAACTTTTATTGATAAATTTACTATTAGTTTAGATATCCCCTTTATGCCTGGAACTACCCAAGCCTTGACGATGTCTATACAATATAAGTTATAAGGAGTCTTTTTAATGATTACAGGAGATTGTATAGTAAAGAGGAAAGAGTATGGACATGAAAAATGGCCTAAAAGGTTTCACACTATACCTCGGGTCGGTGATTATATCATGTCCAGTTGTGGAGTACAATTAAGGGTTATTAAAGTTACTCATACTACTCTTAAGAGGTATAAAATATATTCCACACCCCAAGTTGTACTAGAATTAACAGTATAGATAAAAGAGGAGCAATACATTATGAAAGCATTAGACAGGATACCCATGGTTAGTAAGTGGTATGATTACAACGAATTAAGTAATAAGGTGATATGTGAGAGAGGTTTCACTTTTTCAGCTTTAGACGGATACATTGAAGAGGGTTATGCAGTAGCATTGGAAAAATCCAGAGAAAAGATTATTCCTAAAAGTGAGTTAAACGGTAGGGCTAGTATTGTAAAAGTATTACAAGACTATGCAGAAGCTTTTAACAAAGAGCTAAGCAATCCAGAAGTTTGTTTTGGAGCCTGGGTAACTGATAAAGGAGATTTATATCTTGATGTCGTGGTTGTAGTGGATGATTTAAGTGAAGCCAAGCTAATAGCTAGTCATTTCGATCAAATAGCAGTATACCACCTAAACATGAAAAAGGTATTATTGATCGGAGGGGGTGAAGGGCTATGAGTATAAACAACTATGAAGTAATCCCTGTACCTGTTGATATAGACATGGCAAAAACCCTATATTACAAGGGAATAGCGATTACTCTGCAATCTTGGTATACAAGCCATAAACCATTAATCATACATTATGACAGTGTAACTAAGATAGCTTTCACTAAACTATTATTTGGGTATTCTGTGTTAAACGATATAGGTATTGACCATATTAATCTATCTATAGATGTAAAAGGAGAAAAACCCTAATGAAATACGCTCCTATCTTAACTTGGCAAATGATACCCACTACACTGTTAAATGATATGAAGGATTTATTATTTATAGGAGATACAACCGATTATGATACCACTATCATATTAAAACAGGTTAATAGCCTGGAATATGATATGATGATCATGGAACTATCCTCCTTTGTCCATGGTCTGATAGGGTATATTCCGTTGTTTGTTATAATTGTGGATGAGGAGTCTGATTTTTATGATAAACCAGAAGAAGAGCTTAATTGATGTTGTTGTATTGTGGTTGATTATAATCGCTCTTATGGCTGGTGGTATGTTTATGGTTGTTGATTTTATAACACCTGAAGTATCACTATTAAACAAAATTCAAACCGATATGGAGATTTATAGACTATGAGAAACAAAAAGGTAAAGAGTTTTAATAAAGTTAAGCAGTTTCTACCGAAGGATATGCCTTATAGGTTGTATGAGGTAAAGCAGCATGCTCCTCGTTCATTCCTGGTAACTGATAAAGAGGGTAATACACAAACTATGCTGCAGCCTATGTTACAAGTTAGATTGCATGAGAGATGTATCCGTAAGAAGAAAAAGAAGTTTAAAGTAGAGTTAAGAAAGGGGTAGTAATATGAATGAGCAAATGTTTAATTTAATGGCAGAAGCTGTTGTATTGTCCTACTTTATAGGGATGCTTATGGGGGGTATTGTTGCAGCACATGTTATGATTAAATCCAGTAAAAAGGATAATGATAATGAATAAGTATACTATGGCTGAACTACAAAGAAAAGCAAAGGAAGCTATTAAAGCAAGAGATACCAAGGATGATTTCAGATACAATATACTGATTGAAGGGATTTGTTTATTAACTGGTATGCATCCTAAAGTAGCAGACAGGCGCATCGAAAGGCTAGCAAAAGGAGATAAAGATGCTGCGTAAAAATGAAACTGTACTAGAAAACTTCTTACTGGATTGTGAAATGTATGATGTGGAGCAGTGGAAGGAGGATGTTAGATTTGGTCTAACAGATGATATCCATACCATGCAAAAACGAACCTATACGTGTAATACTTGTCATAAAGTTGTAGAGGAAAAAGTATTTGAAGTTATTAGTGTGGGTAGTAAGGTGAAAACCAAATGTAATGGGTGTAGAACTAAAGCGAGAGGAGCTACCCGAAGGAGATTACATGGCTACTAGATATCTTAAACGGGTAGGTCCATCCAACTATCGTCTTACGTTTGGTAAGTTGTATGCGTTTGATGGTAGGCGTATAACGGACGATGAAGGGGGGAGTATGAAGCCTAGTTATGGTAATAGTGGATACTGGCTGGAGTTGTATATAGATGAATCGCCTATTATACATCAAGGGGATATAATATATGCTAAGGACGATAGAGGACGCACTATTACCCAGGATATTGTAAGTGGTAATCACAACATTAAAGAGGAGCAACAAGAAATGAGTAATGCAAATATTGAGATGAGAGTATATATTCAAGGTAAATTAGGTAATGATTTATCCGATAAAGAGATATTCCAGGTAATTAAGGAACTAGAAAAAGAACTTGGTTATCTTGAATCCCTGAATGTAGACTCAGATAAGGTCAATGAAGCTATAGTTGGGATTAATGGGGATATACATGAATTAGTTAAATATGTAGACAATCGGTAATAAGGGGAGTCATGTATGAGTTTTGAAGACATAGAGGGACGAGTTGAAATATGCTCTTCTTGTCAAGTAAATAGGGTCCCCTCGGATCTCCTGGAAGAAGGTCTGTGTGGTGATTGTCATGTAGATGAGGCTATGTCGCCCGTACCTTTGGATTTTGAGAGGGATAAGGGGATGAGTAGATCTGCTCCAGTGGTAACATATAGAGATATCGACCAGGAGTATGATGATTATGACGAGTGATTTTGATGAGATTAGACATGGGTTTGAGAGGCGTATGGAGGACTTGATTGTAGATATATCCAATATTAGAGATAGTAATGGTATTAAGATGAGTATCTACCAGGGGGATTTAATACGGTCCTTTAATCAGGTTATGAATTCTATAGGGGTACAATACTATAGTGAAATTTATAGAATAACCCCAGGGGACAGACATAATGAAGATTGAACCATGGTTAGCTGTATGTATTTACACTGTATTTGTATCCTGTACACTTGGTTATGTTTTGTACGTTAGTAATTAGGGGTAAAATATGGATAGAGGAATGAAGAAGATGTTTATACTCTGTTTAACTAATCCTCTTGGATGGTTAATATTGATGTGTGTCTCATTCATTCTCATAAGCTCCTGGGGATTTGAGAAGGTTGATAAAGGGTTAGACTATGTATTAGATAAGTGGGAAGGTAATACATGAGTATTGAAAGTATTGAAGAAGCTAAGAAATGCCTAAACGCATTAGGTAATGCTTATAGAGGGGATTGGTCAGGTGTAGATGGTAGGTCTCTTCGAGAAGAGTTAGAGGAGATAGCAGATGTACTGGAGGGTGAGTTCACTTATGAAGAATACTGTACCAGGAACTCTATTGATCCAGTAAAACATGTATGGGTATAAAATATATTGAACTTTGACCAAATGTTGAGGTCTAACTACTAAAAGAGCTTTCCTAGAGTAGCTAATTAGTAATCTAATACTTCTAACATGTACAGATACACACTAATGAATAATCTAAAGGAGTATTCCTAATGATGTCGTATAGAGATAAGACATTTTGTGGTAGTGATTGTGAAAATGAGTCTTGTCATAGATTTATTACAGAGTCAGTATGGGATAATTCAGAGGAGTTAGGGTTACCCTTAGCTCAAGTTAATTTTAGCTCAGAATGTGATGAATATATTAAACCAAAGGAGAAACAAGATGAAAATAACTAGAATAGAGAGTGAGGCCCCTAAGACATTTGAGCCTATCACTGTACAAATTGTTATAGAGTCTCGAGAGGAGGTCTTCGCTTTAAGAGAGGCTAGTGCTAATCTGTGTATAGGTACAGTGAACAAGGAGGTATCTACCTGGGAGAGGTCGCGGGTAATAGTTGGCCTTCTGGAGATAATCTATAGTACTATCAATGAGGGGTAATAATAATAATGTATATCTCAGAGGTAGAAGGTAAAGGGGGTATATCTGCTAAGGTTGTAGCTGATAGTATAGCTAATGAGGTTAGATTAGTTACTATGGAACTACGATACCCTAGATTTATACATTCAGAGTTCATGACTCATAGAGTATTTAGTCGTAATGCTAGTAGCTCTAGGGCTATCCCTATTGATAAGATGATTAATCAAGTTATGTGGGATACAGCTAGACCAGTTGAATGGGGCCTGAATCAACCTGGGATGCAAGCTGAGGACGTTATAACAGATAGGGATAAGGTCAAGGGTTATGAGTACGATTGGATATCAGCAGCAAGAGAAGCAGCTTTCTATGCTGGTGTTATGAATGGCCAAGGGCTACATAAGCAAATAGTTAATAGAATACTTGAACCTTATCAGTTTATCAAGGTCATAGTTACTAGTACTGAATGGGATAACTTCTTTAACTTAAGATTAGATAAGGCAGCTCAACCAGAGATACAGGAGTTAGCTAATTGTATGAAGTCTGCCATGGATATAAGTAATCCTGAGGAGCTAAATGAGAATCAATATCATTTACCCTACTTGTCAAGGGATACTAAGTATGCTGATAAGGTGGAGTACGGAGATGATCTAATCAAAATGAGTGTAGCTAGATGTGCAAGAGTATCCTATTTAAATCATGATAATAGTGAACCAAATGTGGATAAAGATGTCAAACTACATGATATGTTATTAAATATGGGTCATATGTCTCCTTTTGAGCACATTGCTACACCTATGACTGATGAGATAGCTTGTAATGGGGATTGGCCCAAGGGATATACTCACATGGATAACCATGGGGTCATGTGGTCGGGTAACTTCAAAGAGTGGATACAGTTGAGACAAACATTATAGGAGAGATGAGAGATGGAACAAGGTATAAAGAAAGTAGCAATATTTCGTAGTGTAGAGTATGGGTATGAGAATATTCAAGAAGACTCTTTTGAAAGCGTTGATAATTATTATCGTTTATCTGAGTATGAGGAGGTATATTTCACCCCCATCCCTGAAAGAGATGTTGTTATCTCTGAGGTAAATGCTCTTAAGGATCAAAAGCAAACGATCCAAGCAGAAACACAGGTTAAAGTTGATCGGATAGATAAAAAGATTAATACCCTGCTAGGTATTGAACATAACCCAGGCTCAGCCATTGATGGTGAATGGGATGATGATGATGATATTCCATTCTAGGAGGAGATGTATATGATTAGTACTATCAGTAAAGAAGAATTAGCAGACCTTGATAGATTGGTCTGGGATGCTGGCCTGGATGAGGTCCAGGAGATAGTGGATGAGTTGAACTGGATACCTGTCTCTAGGAGACAAGCTATCTATCTTATTAAGTATAAGAGTGGATGTACAAAAGGAATAGCTGAGGTAGTACATGAGCTTTATTTACAGCTACGTGTGAGATTAATTAAGCTATCCCTCCAAGAGAAGGAGGAGTCCAATGAATGAAGGTGTAAGAGTATTAGCAGCTATATCAGCTCCTCGGTTAGGATTTACCGATAATATGCGTAGTATGATGTTACTCCAGGAATTAGGTATCCCTTCTGTAATGTGTACAGGGGCGTACTGGGATAGATCCTTACAGAAATGTTTTGATTATGCAGTAGAGCAAGGATTTGATTATGTATTAACTGTAGATTATGATTGTATATTCAGTAAACAGGATGTTATGACCTTATTGAATGAGGCTGTCAACAGTGAGTTATCTGCAATAGCTCCCTTAATGGCAGGTAGAGGTAATCTAGGCCAGTTGCATACAGTCTTAGGTAATGTACCCGATACACAGATAATACCTGTAGAGTCAGCTCACTTCGGTTTAACTGTTATTAGTACAGATGCATTGGATGATGTAAGGGACTGCTGGGTAGGGGGTAATATAGATGTAGATCCTGACGTACAGTTCTGGGAAGATCTAAAGGAGGAAGGTCACCAGGCATATGTACATCAAGGGGTAGGGGTAGGTCATCTAGAACTTATGATTAAATGGCCTGGAGGTACTTATGGAACACTCGATGAGTGGTACAGTAATGAATAAACCACAGGGCAATGCTGATTTACTAATACCAGCACAGGTTCATCTTGTAGTCATCACTAAATATGAGATGGACGCTTATATCTCCTTAATCGATAAGGAAGGGGGAAAGCGACTAGCTGAAGATCTAGTAAAACTAAAGGTAATATTAACTAAGTTAGGACAAGGTGAGAATATATGAAAGTAGAAACAGAGGAACAAAAGGCTGAATTTAAACCTGTATCAATTACATTTACAATGGAAACAGAAGATGATTTACGGGCATTGTGGCATATCTTTAATATCCCAGACTCTTTTATCTTAGGGACTGTTGAGTCTACACGTGTACCTACTAGGCCCTCAGTGTATCGCCCAAGAGATGTAAATATGTATGGCCTATGGGCACCCGTAGATGCCTTGGCTAAACAGGCAGGATTGAGAAAATGAGGGGAGAAATAGCAAATGTTTGAAAAGTTTCCAAAATTAGGTAGACTAAGTAAAGGTATTACTATAACTGAGAAGTTAGATGGGACTAACGCACAATTACATGTGATTGAACACTCCTTATCCCCAGCATCTCATATAGTAGATCAACGTATACATGTATCAGAGTGCGGTAGACTTAGCCTCTTTGCAGGTAGTCGTAACAGGTATGTATATCTTGATAAGGATAATTATGGATTTGCTAATTGGGCCAAGGCGCATGCAGATGACTTGATTGAGTTCTTAGGGGAAGGTCGTCATTACGGTGAGTGGTGGGGAGCTGGTGTACAACGTAGGTATGATAGAGAAGAAAAGATATTCTCCTTATTCAATACTAACCGTTGGGGGCCAGGAAGACAAGAGTTACCTGACTACTTAAGCGTAGTCCCAGTACTATATCAAGGACCATTTGATACCACAGCTATCGATGATACTATGATGGCATTAAAAGAGAGCGGAAGTGTAGCAGCTCCTGGTTTTATGAATCCAGAGGGTATTGTTGTATTTGATCATGCTACAGGTACTATGTTTAAGAAGACATATGAATATGATAAAGGTAAGTGGACAGGAGAGAAATAATTATGAGTGGATTAACAATACCAGCGATAGTTTTAATGATAACTATGATAGGTCCCTCGGGTGAGTTAGGACAGGCAGTAGCATTCCCTGAGAGCATGAAGAAATGCCATTATATTGCTAAGGTTATGATTAATGATGAAAAGGAAAGTATAGCAGCAGAAGATAACCTACGAAAAGAGGGAAAGGGTGTAGAGCCTCGTACTAAATTACAGGCGATATCTTGTGTTAAAGCAGAGGTGCCTATTAACGGACAGATTATGTAATGAGTAGAATCATAGGGGATACTGCTTGTCCTGGGTGCAGGGAGCAAGGTAGAGATAAGAATGGGGATCACCTCATGCTATATGAGGATGGAGGGTCCTATTGCAATAGGTGTGGGTTTACGGAGAGACCTGGGGCCCATGGGAGAGGGCCGGAGGATGAGGGAGTATCCTCTCCCCCTAAAAGAATATTAAAGAGGAGTGTTATGGAACTTAACGAGATCCAAGAACTACCAATAGCTGCTCTTAAGTCAAGAGGTATCAGCGAGAAGGTAGCTAAACATTATGGGATACATACTGAATATGATACCTCAACCAGGGAAGAGGTTGCCCATTACTACCCTATAACTAAGAGCGGTAAGATCATAGCTTATCGTAAGAGGAGACTACCTAAGGAATTCTGTACAGAAGGAGAGAGTATTAAAGGGCAGAAGGTTGATATGTTTGGCCAAGCTCAGTGCCAAGTAGGAGGAGGTAAACTAGTTATTGTCGAGGGACAAGATGATATGCTAGCTGCTTGCCAGATGTTATGGGAGAGATATCCTAAGTTTACTCCTAATGTCGTATCCTTGGTCACAGGGGCCAATACTAAAAGTGTAGCGGATAATCTAAGCTTTATAAATTCATATAAAGAAGTTATATTGTGCTTGGATATGGATGATGCAGGTAAAAAGGCTACTAATGATATATACAAGATGATTACTTCTAAAGTACTTCTCATGTCTATACCTGAGAAAGATCCTAATGAAGTACTTAAGAAAGGAAAGAGTGCTGCATTTGTATCTGCATTCTTTAATGCTGTACCTTATGTTCCAGATGGTATCTTGTCTGTAGATGATGTATATGATGAAGCTATTGAGATGCCTCAATGGGGTCGTAAGTGGCCATGGCCTAGCCTTGATGCATTAACCTATGGTAGAAGAGATGGAGAAGGTATCTTTGTAGGAGCTGCAGCTAAGGCAGGTAAGACTTTATGGTTATCTCAGATGGTTCAATCTATCGTAGAGAATGAAGGTAAGAAGGTATTTCTATGTAAGTTTGAACAAAATCCTGCACAGACTGTCAAAGAAGTAGCAGGTAAGATAGCTCATAAACAGTTCCATATACCTGGAGGGGACTTTACACAAGAGGATTTAGCTGAAGCTGTAGAAAAGACAAAGGGTAAATTACTTATATTTGATGCATCATTTACAGATGTAGGTCAAAGCAATTTATGGGATAGGCTCAAACCAGCTATAAGGCATGCTGTATTGGTTGAAGGTGTTAAGGATGTATTCATTGATCCTATTACTCAATTGACAGATGGTATGTCAGCTAGTGATACTGAAACAGAACTTAGAAGGTTCTCTAATGAGATCCAAGGGATGTCTAAGGATCTAGGTTTCTTCTACTATTGCTTCTGTCATTTAAAGGCACCTGAGGGATCTAAGACACATGAAGAGGGCGCTAAGGTTAAGGTAGCTCAGTTCAGGGGGTCTAGGGCTATGGCTGAGAAGACTAAGTTTATGTTAGGTATTGAGAGGGATCAGTATGCTTCTGATCCTGCCATAAGGAATACAAGTAAGTTTCATCTACTCCTTAACAGTAGTTTTGGTAAGTCAGGGTCCTTTGAAGTTAAGTTTGATGAAGATACTGGTGATTATTTGGAAGAACCTAGAAGAGTGGGGTATTGATATGGATGAGATCTTTGTTAAAAAAGGGGATATGGTTAAGTGTTACTTTCCCAGTGGTAAGGTTGTATTTGGTAAGGTGTTGAGTCTCCCTAGTAATGCCCATGGCCCTACTGTTCTTCAAACCTACTATGAGGGGAAAGAGGATCTTATATGCTATGTCTTTAATTGTGAACATATGTATATAATATCTAGAGGGGACTAATATGCTAATCTGTGACTGTGAGAGTACTGGGTTTAAATATGAAAGTACTAAGATATGGGTTATCTGTGCTTATGATACTGAGACTAGACGCTACTATATGTCCTTCGATGAAAGTGTGTACGATGAGTTTGAGATATATCAACTAATCCTGGGGGAAGAAATTACTTGTAATATCCTACAAAGTCATGAGCAGATGGTTGAGTTATTCAGTAGTAAGACAGTATGCTTCCATAACTACTTTCAACATGATAAACCTTTAATTAAGAAGTTTTATCCAGAGTTCTCCCCCGCTGGTGAAGAGGATAGTTACATATTATCTCAGCTATATAATCCAGATAGGGGATTACATGGTCTAGCTGCATGGGGAGAGAGATTTGGACTGCCCAAACCTGCACATGAGGAATGGGATAGGTTCTCTCCAGAGATGTTACATAGAGTTATCGAGGATGTTAAGATAAATGTATTAACCTGGGAGGAACTTCAGAAGGAGAAGGGATACTGGGAGAAGAAAGGTAATAGCTGGGATCTTGCTACTAAGATTGAATATGGAATAGCTAATGTCCAAGGTGAGCAGGAGATGCATGGTGTTCTGGTTGATGAAGAGGAAGCATACTCTTTAGCAGATGAGATATTCTTAGAGATACAGAAGTTAGATGAGTACTTGGATAGTGAGATGCCCTTGAGGGTTATCCAGGAGAAGAGAGCTACATATGAGGATGAACCATTCACTAAAGCTGGTAAGTTAAAATCTCATGTATTAAAGTGGTTTGATGGAGATGAATTAGTAGAGGGTCCCTTTAGTAGGGTATCTTTTGAGAAGACTAACCTTAATGCTCCTTCTCAGATTAAGGACTTCTTATTGTCTCAAGGATGGAAACCAATTGAATGGACTAAACCTACTAATCTACACCCTAATGGTAGTCCTAAGATGACTATTAAGAATAGTTATGGGGAGACAGTCCCTTGTCCTTCCTTAATGGAACTTAATAGTGGCTTAGGTCTAGCTATCGGTAAGAGATCTGTATTAAAACATAGAGCTGGTATACTATTTGGAGTAAGGAAGAAGGATAGTAAGCTCACTGGTGTTATTAATATCATGCGGGATGACGGTAGGATTGAAGCAGGAGCTGTAACTAATGCTACTAATACTGGTCGTATGGCACATAGAGGGTTAGTTAATGTACCTAAACCTAAGGATAAGGACCTATGGCCAAGTAATAGGCAGATAAGATCTCTCTTTATTGTACCAGATGATAAGATAATGATGGGTGTTGATGCAGATGGATTAGAAGCTAGGATGGAAGCTCATGCTTGTCTACCATATACAGGGGGACAGGCTTATGCTTATGAACTATTGGAAGGGGATGTGCATGCTAACAATGCTATCATATTTGGTACAGATAGAGATGGAGCTAAGGCCCCTAAGTATGCTTTAACCTATGGCTGTCAAGCTGAGAGATTAGCACATACATTAGGGTGCCCTATAGGTAAAGCCAGAGAGTTATTCAATGACTTCTGGAGCGGTAATACAGCCTTATCTGAATTTAAGGAAGCTATAACTAAGTTCTGGAAAGATACAGGAGGTAAGTATATCATAGGTATAGATGGAAGACGTATCAGTACTAGGTCTGAGCATTCATTGGTTAATGCATATTTCCAGAGTACAGGTAGTATTGTGGTTAAGGTAGCAGCAATGTACCTTAATAAATGGGTTAAGCTTAAATGTCTTGACGCTCAACAAATTATTATATACCATGATGAGCTTGAGTATGAAGTAAATCCGAGGGACCAGGATAGGGTGAATTATCTTGCTATAAAGGCATTTGAAGAGGCGGGTAAGTTCCTCAAGATAAGAGTACCAGTAACAGGTTCTCCTAAATGGGGTAGAAACTGGGAGGCTGTTCACTAATGGACAACATAGCAATATACATATTCATAGATGGGGCCCAGTACGGGCTAAGACACTGGAAGGTGGTGCCAAGGGTTAATGATACAATCTTTTTAGAGGGACCTAAGGAGGGGGAGTACAAGGTAGATCGTGTAGCTTGGTGTGGGACTCATACCCCCCATGCAATATTGGAGGTTATAAAAGTATGAAATTAAATTGAACTTTAATATAGACGTTGGTGTCTAACACATGTAGGTAATTAATAAGGAGTAGTTGTAATGGCATTAGTAAGAAAGAAAGCGACAGAAGTAGTAAAGGGTAGTTCAGATAGAGCTGATATTGACTGGGGTAACCTTAAACCAGGTGATTATGAGGGTCGATTAGTGTATGTAGCAGACTTAGGCTTACAAGCTAAGACTTACAACAATGAGTTCCAAGGTAACTTTCAGCAGATAGCTTTAGGTATTGAATTGGTTGGTCAAACAGTTACTGTAGAAAAGGAGGGGGAAGAGGATGTAATATTACCTCGTATCCTTTGGGCAAAACCTTTTAATATCTTCAGTGATATGGATGAAAAGAGTAATGAATTTAAATACTACTCTATGTTTGATTCTAATGCTGAAGGGGGAGTAGAACCAGATTGGGAAGCTCAATTGAATAAGCCTATTATGGTTACTGTTGAGAATAATCCTGGTAAAGGAGCTAATAAGGACAAGCTCTTCGATAATATTAAATCTTTAGCTAAGATCCCTGAGAAGTATCAAGCAGATGTAGGGGAAGCTCTTACTACTCCTGGGGTTGGGGATAGTGATGACCCTAAGAATGCAGTTACTAAAGCTCTATTTGGTTTAGCTAAGTATGTATTTGATAAGCGTATAAAAGATGAAGCTCCTGAAGAAGCTCCTCAAGAAGAAGCTAAAGGTGCTCCAATGCCTGAAACAGAAGAAGCAGAAGGGAATCCTTTCTAATGGATAGTATAAAAGAAAAGGTATGGGAGATGGGGGAGAGTATCCTCCCTGATCTTATCCACTACACTCTAGAAGTTGGTTATGTTGGTGCTTTAGGGGAAGAGCAGGAGTTAGGGTATATTATCCTTAACAATAAGACTAATGTAGTTGAAGCAATGCACTCTGTATTCCCTGAGGCTGTAGGTATGGCCATCCAGTTGGATGCATATTATGAGTCATTTGTTACTGAGAAGTCAGGTATTGTTACTCCAGATAAAGGGTTAGCATTACCTGGCCATTTGAAACACTAATGGAACTACGTAAAACTAAACACAATGCGAGTTGTAGAGGATGCGATAGAAATATCGCTCCTAATACAGAGGATATTATTTATATGTATTCTATGAGAAATAGAGGACAAAATATATTCTTATGCGCTGAGTGTATTAAAGATGCTCATGATATGATGTTTAAAGGGGAAGGTAATGCAATTAAAGCGGAAGAGCAGTAGTACTCCCCCTAGCGGGGACCGGACTCCTCAGATAATGGATCGTATCCCCATTGTAGATGCTGATCTATTTATCTATTCATGTGGAATGGCTGGACAATATACTATAAAACATTTCTACCCTATATCTGAAAAGGACTATAGTAAACCTCGTAAGGGGCCTATAGCTTCATTTAGATATGTTAATGGTGATGCAGGGTATAAGACTTGGTTAGCCAGAGAAGAATATACTTTAGATGAGGATGTATTCTTCCTTGAAGAAGAGGTACTTGACCCTATAGTTAATATCCTTCACAGTGTTAAGATGGGATTACAAAAGGTTCAGGATCAATTTGGTAATAAACCAGTACTCTATATTACAGGGAAGGATAACTTCAGAGAAGGAGTAGCTAAAGAGATACCATATAAAGGTAATAGGGCTAGTCCTGAACAGAGAGCTACCTGGAGAGAAGAAGGTAAGTGGATTGAGTGGTTAGACAAGACTGAAGCTAAGTATAAACAGTCTCCTAGACCTAAACATAAACAAGCTATTATTGATTACATGGTTAAGCATTGGGATGCTACCGTAATAGATGGAATGGAAGCAGATGATGCTTGTTGCATACACCAGTGGAAGGATTGGGACTCTCACCAATACATTAATAAGGAACAGGATTCTAAGACATGTATAGTTCATGTAGATAAGGATCTAAATATGCTCCCTGGCTGGCATTTTAACCCTCATAAAGGTGAGCCTCCCTATTATGTAGATGAGTTGATGGGGTGGAAATTCTTTTATAAGCAAGTATTGACTGGGGATAGTAATGATAATATCCCAGGTTTATTTAAAGTAGGGCCAGCCAAGGCTAATAAACTTATAGATCCTTGTAATACTCTTAGTGAGATGTATGGTGTTGTATTTGATACTTATAAAGCTCATCCAGACTTTGAAGGAAAGGATGATGATTATATAGCTGAAATGATAGAGAATAGAGGGGAACTTTTGTGGATGTTAAGGGAGGACAGAGATGGGTGAGTTAACACTGTATATATTTGTTGACCAGCATACTGGGGTTATGATTGAGGTAGAGGCCATGACTGAAGCACAAGCTTATGAGAAGATTCTAAGGATAGTTGATAGCTCTGGTCTTATATTTCCACAGGAGGCTAAGTGGTTATTTGTGGAGGACTTTACCCCAGATGAAAGAGGTATGATGTGATGATACTATACGGGGTTAACAGAGTAACAAGGGAATTAACTGTATCGCTTAATAGTGCGTATACCCAAGCGGTTCCTCTTAATCATGAGGACGGTATGGTAGGGGCTATATTTGTATTCGACAACCAGGAGGATGCAGAGAAGTTTTGTCCTGATGGTTCATTTACATTGGAGATAGAAGATGGCGAATTACCCTAAGAGAGCTACAGGAGCAGATGGTACAGAGTTTAGATCTGGGTTTGAAAGTAAGGTAGCAGATGAGTTGCTTAAGCATTCAGTTGACTTTTCCTTTGAGGAGCATCAGTTACAGTTTAAGAAGAAGGTTATAAAATCATCTTGTGATAATTGTGGATCTAAGGAGGTATATCAACATAGGACATATACTCCAGACTTCTACTTACCTGAGTTAGGCTTCTTCATTGAAACTAAAGGTAGATTTGTGTCTAAGGATAGAACTAAAATGTTAGCTGTTATTAAGTGTAACCCTGATCTAGATATTAGGATGTACTTTCAACAAGATAACAAGTTAACTAAGGGCAAGGATGATAAGTATTCAGATTGGTGTATTAAACATGGGGTAACCTATTGTATAGGGAGTATCCCTGAGGAGTGGTTGAATGGCTAATAGCAGTAGTATCTCTTTTGATGGACCTAGTTTTATAAGCGCAGTTACCCCTGGTATTAATCAGATAGTAGCCTCTAAACTTCATGGTATACTTGATGAAGCTATGAGTGAAGTAAGGAAACAATTAGATGCAGAGTTTGCTAAGGCTATCGAGGTGAGTGTTCAGAGGGTGTTTGATCACCAATGGGGCGATAAGCAGGTACGGGTAATCGTAGACATTAAACAGGATAAGGAGAGTGATAATGTATAAAATAGCACAACAAGCTGTAGAGATGTTAGATCCAGACCTAGCTATAGAGGTTATTGATAAGCTACTTCGTATTCATAATAATAATGAAGCAAGGTATGATAGTCTTAGTGAAGATGATCTTGAAGAAGATAATCTAGGGGCCTTGATGATCTGGGCCGATACAGAGGAAGGGTGGGACTACTGGGATAAGATCTATTTGGGTATAAAGGGGGTGGAGTTATGAAGAATACCCTATTTATCGCTGATATGCATATGCCTTTCCATCATCCAGATGCATTCGACTTCCTTCAAGCAGTTTATGAAGAGTACGATTGTGAGCAAGCTATGTCAGTAGGGGACTTAACTGATAATCATAATGCTTCTTTTCATGAGATAGAGTATGGTACATTGTCTCCAGAAGATGAGTATCATCAGGCAAGGCTTGGAGTACAAAAGTTAGAACGTATGTTTGGTCCGATAAATGTAGCTCTTGGTAATCATTGTATTATGGGAGAACGTAAGGCTAAACAAGCTGGTATTCCTTTAGATTATCTTAAGAGTTATAATGATCTATATGGGGTAGACTTTGAGTGGGCAGATAACTTCTGGTTTCCAGTTAGAGATGAGGATGATATGTGCCTTATGATCCATACTGCTTCAGCTTCTTTACTTAATGTAGCTAAAACACATAGCCATAATGTAGTACAAGGTCATCATCATAGTGTATTTGGTGTTGAGTGGTTTGCAGATAAGAAGCAGATTAGTTGGGCTATGTCAGTAGGTTGTTTGATAGATCCTAAACACCCTGCCTTTAACTATGCAAAAGGAGCTACAAGTAAGAGACCGATACTTGGATCAGGTGTAGTTCTAGATGATGTACCTATTGCAGTACCAATGATATTGAATAAACAGGGTAGATGGGTAGGGAGGTTGTGATGAATAAACAAAGTAAGTTAGCTTCCCTAGTAACGGATCTAGATATACTAGGGCAAAACATTGAGGTCTCTTATCTAGAAGAGGTTCTCATGGATGGCGAGGAGTGCTATGGTTTAGCTAGGTTTGATACACAGGAGATATTAATACAAGATATTCCTACTATGACCTACGAAAGTAAACTGAAACATTTAACTCATGAAATCTTTGAGCATATCAACGATAAGATGGAGATGGACTTGACTCACCCACAGATTACCCAGTTAGAAATGGCTGTGTTCTATGTGCTGAGGCATAATCCTAACCTATGTAAGGCATTTACATTGTATCGTGGTAAGAAGGAGAGTTAATATGTTTTGCCAATGTGAAGAGAAGAAGCCAATGAAGACTACTATAGTTACGACTGAATCTATCACAAGTAACAGTAGCGTGAAGGAGCCTGAGGACCCATGGGAAAAAGCAGTGGTTAGAACTTGGGATGATGATCTTGTAGGGGAAGACCTACATAAACCAGGGGCTAAAGATGATGGACAAAAAGTTGATCTTACCTTCCTATCCCAATTTGGAAGTTCCCTTACAGAAGTATCAAAGTTGGCTGATTTCGGTGCTAAGAAGTATAGTCGTGGAGGATGGATGCATGTACTCGATGCAGAAAGACGGTACACTGCAGCCATGTTACGTCACTACTTTGCAGAGGAGAATGGGGAAGTCGATGATGAGACAGGTTTACTTCATGCAACAGCAGTAGCTTGGAATGCTTTAGCTAGACTTAAGTTTATACTGGAGAGACGGGGTGGTGAAGTTCAAAAAGGTTCCTCATAGACCAGTGAGGATTAAGCAGTTCCCATGGCAAATGTGTAGTATCTGTGGTTTGTTATACTTACGGAATGATATAACAGCTAAAGCTATTAAACGTGGGTGTGAAGTGGAGGTGTAATATGCCGAGGAACAAGAGACCAAGATTTCAAGTATTCATATCTGATTATAGTCATAGGGAATTAGCTAAGAAAGCTGTAAGTATGGAGACAATTATTAAGAAACTTAAGGCTAATAACTCAGATCTTAAGAAGCATGTTCAATATCTAGCATTAGAATTAGCAATGAGAGATCTTGAAGAGCAGACTGAGGAGGGCCCAGATGAGGACTAAGTATCATTTTATAGCCTCCTATGAGGTGTATAAGGAGGGAGATCACAAGGAGGTCCTGGAGAGCAGTGTACTTCCTATCATAGGGGATTTATCTAGTGTTTCATATTGGGAGGAGTTGGCAGGATATCTATTCATAGAGGACCTACCTCTTGACTTCCTAAAGGAAGGTGTAACAAGGTGTATATTTGGAGTTACCTACACGGATACTTCTGGGTATATTGGAGATACTTTTGAACATGATTATGCCCTTAAGTTTGATCTGATACACTCTCACTTGTATAGTGAAGAGGATATTAAGTTCTTTGACGAGGAGGGGTTTCTATGAAAACAGCTTCTGAAATAAGGTTAGAGACTATAGATAGGACTGCAAAGTATCTTATGGAAGAGATGCGAAAATGCAACATAACTCTATTCACTTATGGGTTACAGCATATTCGTGATGAGGTTAGTATTATTAAGGCACTGGAGAGTAATAATGGTACGAGAGAATAGATATCTTGTTATTAAGTATTCAGATACACAGAGATGTTTAACTGCTACAGAGAACAAGATACTACATAGCATTGCAGACAAGGTTTGTAACTCTAGGTATATAGATGGAAAGCCACAGTTGAAGTGTGTTGTAGTAGAAGATGATTGGCCAGAGTATGAGAAGGTCTGGGATATGATAGAGGAGAGGGTAGGGGGGAATAATGACCAAGGCTGTTGAGATATTTATACCTTCCGCTAATAACAGTCAGATCCATATACATGTTATTGGTAGGACGTTACTTACCATGTATGATATAGATGGGGTTACTATTCAAAAGTATAGTGGGAATGTTGAGATGCACTTGTATAAGAATAGAGCTGTAGATATATACAAGTTTAAATACACTGAAGATACAAGGAATGATATGTATGGCTGAAGATATTACTAAGAAGTATAGAGCAGTTGTCTTAGTCCCTCACTACCTCTATGTGGATGCAACCTCTATTAAGACAGCCAATGCAATACTGTCTGTGCAATTAGCTAATGCTCCCAATGACACGCATCTCCCTTATAGATTACACTCTGTAGAGGAGGCTTCTAGAGCTGTAGAGCGACCTGGTATAGGTCTTAAAGGTGTACCATGAGGAGGTTAGTTTATGGGCTTATTGGATTTTGTTTATTATGGGTATCTAGTTTGGGACATAGTGAAACATTATGCTATTCACTTAACAATCCAGGGTGCATACATAAGGGTAATGATTGGGTAGGGGAGGTAAAGTGCAATGATGGGTTACATGAGTGCTTTAGAAGTGATGTATCTGGGGTTAGGGCTATTACTATTCTCATACACAATTACCATAGTGTGCTTGGTATATCTACTTTGGAGGAGATAATACATAGATATGGACCTAAACAAGATAAATATGATATTCATCGTTCTAACTATATCCTTTCTACTAGGGAACTTGTCGGGGTTTATTGTGGGGATGATTATAGAAGCGTTATCACCAGGATTGTTTCTGCAATAATATTCTTTGAGAATGGGTATATAAAAGAAGGGCTAGATGTAGATAAGGTTGTATTGGAGAGCTTGAAAGAGCTTGATGTAAATGAAAATAAGGTATGGAGGTGTAGATAGATGAGAGTTGGAAAGGAAATGGAAGTCACATATAAATCAGGGTATGTGCGATTCTACAGGGAAGGGGATGTACATGAGATTGATCCAGCTGAGTGTATTATGTCTTTTACATTAGAATCACCACAAGTATTAATCATTAGTGGTTTGTTTGGTAAGTGGTCTAAGGAGAGGTATCAGGAAGCATTTGGGTACTTTAAAGGGATTGGTGTTAAGAAGGTAATGGCTCATTGTCCTACTGCATTTAAACCGAGAGGGTTTGTAGAATGGGATGATGATAGTATGATGGTATTAGATATGGAGGATAAGTAATGTTTAAAATATTAATGAGTAAGGTAGTGAAGCATGTACTATTAAAGTACATAGTTCCTGTGTTAAACAAGAACGTAGATAAATTCGCAAAGGAAGTAGTGGATAGTCCAAAGAATTCAGTCAATCTAATTGATATTAACGATGTGACAGAAATCGCTAAGAATCACTTTGTAGAGCAACTTATGAGTGACTTTGACGAATTCTAAGGACAGTACACCAGCCCAGGTGATATAACTACAATAGGGCTAATAAAGATAATAATGACTGTAAAGGGATATCTTTAGCAAGTATAATAAGAAGAAGAGAGAATATTAATAACATTTGCTTCTTTATCCCTTTAACTATTTCTTCCTCTTTGTTCATATGGTCTCTAACGAACTTAGATAGATTGGTTAACTCCCTCGCATTGTGCTCGGTACTTGCCTTGAGGTATCCTATGTCCTCATGCAATTTCTCTTTATCCATAACCACTACCTCATTATATTTAATCTTACGTTGTGCTGTGCTAAGATTATCGTTCTCGACTTGCTCTTTTTGCTCTCTTAGCTCTTTTTGCTCTCTTACGGACATTATCCATCTCCTTTTGTAACCCATCTCCGAACCAGTAGTCAACTGCTCTTCCCCCTATTGGAGCATATTTATACCCATCTTCCTTAAGAAGATTATCAAACACTTGGATAGGAGGAGTAACCATATCTACTCCAGCCTCTAGTATACGACCTTTACCCATCTTATTTAAAGCATACTCAGATAAACCAAAAGTACCCATAGCTGATTTACCCAGGTTCATAGGAAGATCCCCAGCATTAGTTAACTCTTCTAGCTTATCAGTGTCACCAGACAAAGCAGACTTTATAACGGCCCCCGACATACCTGAGAAACCTAAGGCTAAACCAATACCCATGAGTCTCTTTACCCCTCTGATCTTAACTTCAGGGTTCTTATTAGCCATATCCTTAACAGCTTCCTGTCTAACTAGATCCACTTGCTTTAACATAAAGGATTTAAAAGTATACATTATCCTAGCATTTGGGGTATTAAGATAAGCAGGAGGTAACTCTAACTTAGATATGGGTTGTGTTCTACTTAATTCAGAGAACAGGAATACCTTCACATCATCTGTAACCTTACCTGCCTGTAGATCCTTAACTAACTTATGGACATCATCTCCATATTGAGCTTTATGTTTAGCTATAAATTTAGCTGCCCCTGCATCACTAGCTACTGATTTAACTCCTTTACTAAGGGCAGCTCTCATAGTTACTTCTTTACCAAAAGCATCTACTCGAGAGAAACCAGACCATCTCATAGCAAACTTCATTAACTTAGCTGTATGAGAGCTATCTACAAACTCCTCAGAGATATGATCTATAAATCCCATATCCTTTACAAAGCCTTTCATGTTACCTTTACCAGCTAATAAAGTAGCCTTAGCTCCTGGGACTATGGATTGTACCGTATTTAATACCCCATGGGCATACCCAGACATGGCTACATCACCAAACTGTACAGCTGCAGAGAAAGGATTACCAAGTAATGAAGCATTAAGTAAGTTTCTAACAGATTGGAATAACTTATCAGGAGATCTCTCCCCTTGGCCAAACCTAATGTTAAGTAATTGTTTTACATGTTCAACATCATAAGGTTTGATAGATCCATCAGCTAATCCACTTTCCACAAACTTACCTACAGAAGCTTCTGTATCAATAACCTTCACATTATCAATGGTATCATATACTGCATTCTTACCAAATAATTCAGCTTTATGGATATCTTGAGAAGTCTTTTGTACATATCCTTTAAGAGTCTCTAATGGATCTTCATAGAATTTTAATTGATCATCTCCTATGTACCCCATAGTTCTAGCTTTAGTATGTCTACCTCCAGTAGTTTGTATCCCTTCAGGGAACTTCCTCATATGGCCATCTATGATCTTAGCCTTTTCTGCAGGATTCAATAATCTACCAGCTTTCTCTTCAGCTTGTTTCAAAGTATTGGTCAACTTAGTTTGACTAGTCTTACCCATAGATAGTTTAAGAGCATCATAATCCTGTACAGATCTAGGGAAGAAGTGTTTAATTACTTGATCCTTCTTAATAACCCCAGCTTTAACAAGTCTATTACCATGGTCAGTAAGGAATGATTCTAAACTATCTACAGCTTTACTAGCATCCCTTTCACCTTTCTCTTCTAATATCTTCTTAACAGCACCTAATTCACCATTAACCAAGTGTTTAGCTACTTTCTGATATTCAGGAGAAGCATCCTCTAGTTTAACAGACTTACCTAATACCTTCTGCATAGGGGTACGTCTACCCATCTTATTATCAATGATCTTCATGAAGTCTTCTACTTTACTCATAGCTTCATGTTCATACTTATGGGCTTGCCCCTCCATCTTCTGGACTCTACCATGGATTCTAGGAGAAGCATTCTTAATCTCAGTACCTAATAGACCTAACATATTCTTAATAGTCTTCCCAGGTCCATCTGAAGGAGCTTTCTCATAGAATCTGACAGTATCAAGAGCCACATCAGGTGGGATATTAGTCTTCCATACTCTACCAGTGATCTTGGCCAGGTCTCCAGCATCAGCAGCCTTAGCAGCAGTTTCAGGACTTCTCTTATGTATATTGGCTACTATTTCAATAGGATCAGTAGTACCTCCGTCAACCATTTCCTTGGCATACAGATAGTCTAATTCATCCATTTGTTTCTCAGCAGCTATTCTTACATCTAGATCTTTGGTTACTTGATCCCCTAACTTAGCTTTATATCGTTTAGTAGCTTGTTTAACTTCAGCTTGAGCAGCCTTAGATAGTGATCTATTAGCTACCTTATCCCATCCTTTGGCAATGCTACCTACAACTAGACCAGTAGCAGCCCCCCCTCCGGCATAGGTAGCTATCTTTCTAGCTTTAGCTTCTATAAAGGTCTCATCTTCTCTTTGATCAGCATAAGCTAATGCACCATAGGCACCCCCAATAGCAGCCCCTTTAAGGACTGTACGACCAAGTGTAGCTGCTTTAGCTCCAGGTATAAGGAAACCCACTGGTTCTGCAATAGCTCCAACTACAGCTCCTCCAGTTGCATATCCTCCTACTTCAGGGTCATCATACAGCTTAGTCATCACCTCCTCATCTCTCTTCATAGAGTCAGTATCTATATTGAAGGTTCTCTTAAGGAAGTCAGATTGACCAGCTATCTGCTTAAGGCCTCTCCAGCTCTCAGTCATCATATGGCCAGCTCCAACTAAAGCAGCTGATACCTCAGGAGATACATCAACTTCAAGAGGACCCAGTTTAGCTGTAGTGGGTAGATATGAGGATACGTCCATAGGAGCCTCTGTATTGGCTTCTACGGGACTTTCTTCCTTAGGCATATATTGGCTCAAATCTACCCCTTTCTCTTCACTAGGAAGATATGAGGAGATATCTGGCCCTTCCTGTACCTCAGGAGCCTCTTGTGGGAGATATTTATTCCAATCTAGTGCCATTATCTAGTTACACCTAATTTCTGATCTAATGCTTTCTTAGCATCTTCTAAGGAAATACCCTCCCCTTTTGCTATAGCCTGGGCAGTAGTATCATATTGTGCTTGATCCCATCCCTGAGGTAATGCACCTTTCTGGGCAGGATCTCCAGGTGATGCTCCTTGTTTAGGAACTTCCCCTTGATATTTAGTAAATGTGACTGCATCCTCTTTCCACCAAGTAGTAGGATCTGCCCAATCATTCTGATCATCTAAGGATACATTATCAGCAGCCCATCGCTTAACCTCTGAGATAGGTACTCCACTTTCTAATAACTCTGTAGCATATGCGATAGCTTTTGTTTCACCCCTCATAGCTGCTTCTGATCCAGTTACATCTCCAAGTTCATCATCACTCCATAGGCTTTGAATAATCTCAGTACCAGTCTTAGCGTATGCCCCTTTCCGCTTCTCCAACTTCATTCTCTCATTCTCTTCCTTGAGGGAGATAGTAGCCTGGACTTTCTGTACAGAAGTCTCTCTGTTAGCTTTAACTCTTTCTAGATACTTCTTATCATCATCAGTCTTATTAGGTTTAGCTTCAAGATCTTTGATAATCTTATCAAGACGATCAACTTCATTAGCTCCTCGCTGCATAACCATTTGTTGCTTCTTATACATTACATCTTGGACCTTCTTAGACCCATTTTCTAACTGAGCTTTAAGATCCATTAGAGAACCTTTATGACCTTCTGTGATGTCTTTACCAGTCATTTGGTTAATCTTCTGAACAACTCCTTGCATCTCCTCCTCAGTATTAGCTCCCATAGATAACATGCCAATCTCATCAGCCTTTTGTTCAGCTATAGTCCATTTCTGTGATTCAGCAGCTAACTCATTCTTCTCATTAATTAGAGTTTGATCATACCATTGAGAACCTAGATCTCCAATCCCTTGTACTCGAGCATCCTCTGCAATCTCTGCAGTAGTCTTACCTGCTTTCTGTCCTTCAGATATGATAGTTTGTAGTGCATTCTGATCACTGAGCTTCTTCTTACCAGCTTTAGCAGAGGTCTCCATAGCATCAGCTTGCGCATTCATATAACGCTTCTTGGTTTCTCTCTCCTCCTTTCCTTGATACCAATCACCAGCTTTCTCTATACCCTTGGCTAGACTTCTGATACCTCTTGATCTAGATTCTAGACCTTGTGCAGTACCTTGCATGATTATATTAGCTAAACTCATTTTATTATTCTCCTTAACCGAATATTGCCGAAGCTATACCACCACCAATAGGCCCACCCAAGATAGATCCACCTACGCTCATCAAATCACCAAATAAGGCTTGACCACCTTGCCATTCAGCCATATCTCTAGCTAAATCAGCCTCTAACCTTTGCCATTCCATAGTAGCTTGTCTTGTCCCAGCATCAGCTGTCATACTAGATCCTTGTGAAGCTAAATTACCATATAGACTAGCTGCCATTCCAGCCGCTTGTTGATAATTACCTGCAGATCCAGTAGCTCCGGTCATTGTAGTAGCTGCAGCTCCAGTAGCTCCTCGAGTAGTTAGGTCTGCTTGTGTTCCAGCTTCTGCAGTTGACATCTTAGCTCCAGTCTCTCCAGCCCACTGTTGGATACCAGCTGTACCCTGGGTCTCTGTAGCAATAGCTCTTTGATTAGTCTCTCCTGTGTACATAGCTCCAGATTTAGCTCCACCAGCTGCTACTTCTATACCAGATACTGCTCCAGCTCCAGCTATCTCAGCTCCTCTCATCCCTGCATCTAGTCCAGTCTTTGCAGCCCCAGATACACCTTGAGCAACATTCTGACCAACAGTAGATAAGGTAGTACCTGCCTGTAAGCCCATACCAGCCATATTAGATAATTGACTTACTCGAGTATTGAATGTATTAGAGGCAATCCCAGCTCCCCTCTCTTGTAATTCTATTAAGGCTCTACCACCTAATGACCCCCCTCTAGCAGCAGCTCCTCTATTGGTAGCTTTTAATCCTTCTTTTAGATTGAACTGATAACCAGGAGTCTTCTCTAATTGAGCTTGTACTTCTGCAGGGGATTGACCCCCTAACCCCATTAGGCCCTCATAAGCACCCATGGCTTTCTTACCAGCTTCTGAGTATGCTCCTAGCTTTTCATCTGCTTTAGCTTCAGCTCCTTGCCAAGCATCAGTCATCTTAGCTTCAGCAGCTTCCCCTCTGGCCTGAATATCAGCTCCAGTGGCTGCAGTAGCAGCAGTAATACCAGCTCCTGCTTCTTTACCTATATCCTCTAAGCGAGTACCAGTCTCAGCTCCAGCTGATTTCATTGCCTCAGCACCAGCTGCAATAGTTCCGGTTACTTCTTCCTTAGTGGCAGCAATACCCTCTTTAGCTTCCTGAAAGCCAGTAGACAGTTCCCCTTTAGCTGTTTCAATTCCAGTAGCTAACTCACCCTTTGCAGTATCAACTCCAGCCTCTAATGCTGCTCTACCTGCAGCAAGCTTCTCTTCCCCTGCAGCAGCAGCTTCATCAGTCTTCTTAGTGAGGAATCCAGCTGCCTCATACTTACTGGCCACTTGAGTATTTTCAGGAGTACCCTGTCTAAACTCATTACCTAACCCTACCGAAGCCAGTTGTTTTACAATATCGTCTTGCAGACCAAAGGCATCAGGTATGGCATTTACGAGGGAGGATACCTTCGTAGTTATATCTCGGTGTAATTCAGCTTTCTTAGGATCGTCTATGGCTAAAGCGTCATACTCTGCTTTTAACTTAGCAAATTCCTCTTGATTATATTCTAGGGCCATTTTATATCTTCTCCACTTTTATAGTGTATGTCTCTTCTGGGGGATCTATAGGTGATCCAGTAGTATTTATATATGTAATTGCTATTGTATCTATTGCTGATACTCGTACATTAACTATACCAAGTCCAGCAGTATGAGAGGGTTTACTAACGGTAACAAAGTCATTAGTTGCCACTCCACTAATTGTAATTGTTTGTTCACTAGTCGTATTAGCTGATACAGAAGTAGGATTGAATAGTACTTCATACTTATCCCACTTATAGACATATTGAGATAATGAGGTAAAGTATCTTTCCCAAGTAGTATTTGTATTATCTCCGTCCATCACAGGTAACTCTAAAGGAGATCTAGCTATTATTCGTCTTAATGCCATTGTTATTGTACCTTAAAGTCCCCAGTATTAACGTCCATATAAGCTCCTATTAGAGATGCCTTAACTGCATCTGTAACCTTTATACGGATAAGGATATCTTCACATCTACCTATCCTTCTCCATGTGGATGCTTTAGAGTACTCCCCAACATTACCAAGGATATCTCTCCATTGTTCACTTGACCAGGAATGACCCCTATCTTTAGACCATTGGACCATAGCTTGAGGATCAGTAACTGATACAGTTCCTACCCCTTGTTCCATGATAAGTTCAATAGCTCTTACAAATCCTTTTTTACCTTGGAAATGGATATGAGGTGATTGTCTTACTCTTGTGATAGCTGTCCCATCGTCACTATACTCAGTATCTTTTAGCTGATATATCTTTCCATCCACTCGACTACCTATGTAATGTTTACTATTAAAGAACACATAATCATTAGATATGTGCCTAGAGTCATCTCCGTTAGTAGCCCACTGAAACCACATATGAGTAGATAGATCGTATACCCATGTCTTATCTGAAGTAGGGAAGGTTAATACATACCAAGTATGCCCTTTCCATTGTAGTACAAATGATTGTGCATCTGTAACAGTATATCCATGGATATGATTATCTATTGCATCAGTAGATATCTTCTTAACACCATACCCATTATTTTGTAATACTTGTCCTTGGCCATACTTACTTTTAGATACCCATATCAAAGTATTATCAGCTTCAGATACAGAAGCTCCCGCTAATGTACCATATTCTATTACAGCAGATCTGATAGGTTCTAATGGAAAATCAGCATTACCTGTATTCTGAAATACCTCAGTACTATTCTCACCAATAGCCCATAATAGACCATTCGCTATTCTCAAAGCAAGAATCTGATCCCAAGACCTCTCAGCAACTGTATAATCTAAAGCAGCCCATGTTTCTCCATTGTATGATCCAGATATGAATAGACCCCCAGGAGCATTAGCTGCATTAGTATTAGCTGGGTCATTAACTGCAAAATATCCATCTATAAATGTTATTGTAGTAGCTGCTTTAGGGAAGTCAGCATCAGTAGCATTAAGATCAGCTGTAAAGGTAGTAGTACTTTCCTTGTAGTGACATCCTTGTGTACCATCTACAATTACTATCTCATCTCCATTATGGGCCATCTCACAACGACCAGAGGTAGTTTGAAGAGTTCCCAGAGTAGTTTCATTCCCTACAGTATCTACACTGTATAGTGTATCAGAGGATACTATATACATTAATGAGTTAAGTACTATACTAGCTCTTATTGGGCCTGACCCTGCGGAAGCAAATTCAGTACTAAAACCAGGAGTAGGGTACAAAGGCACCTTGTCCTTGCCAGTAGGATCACTCTCAGGATACCAATTAACAGTTCTCTGGTAGTTAGCATCTATTGAGAAACCCTCATTAGATTGTCCATTTATAGGTATTCTAGCCATTATTAGTAATCCAATAGTTCTATACAGAATGTAGTATGAGTCTCATCAATACCCTCAGAGACACCAGAAGCATGGTATACAAGAAGTTCAAAGTAATCAGTAGCAGCCACGTTAAGGATAGGAGTACTTATACTGAAGGTATCTATACCTAGCTGGGAGGGGTCATACTGCATTTGAGCAACAGTTAGTGTTCCATTCTTCCTGATATAACAATATCCTTCAGTACCTGATAAGGTAGTATCGAATATCACATTACCACTCAATTTAACTTTAGTAAATCCACTAGGTACAGTTAATCTAGTATTGTTTGTAACAGTATCATGGCAGGAGTGAGTATCATAGTGTTCTGCATTGAATGTTAATGTATTCGTTGTGCCTGTGTTTAGTGTTTTGGTCCCAGTATAATATACCAAAGCCCCTCGTAGTTGAAGGACATCTCCATCTACGTATACGCCATTAACAGCATCTACTGTCCCTGTTCCATTCCCAGTATCTAAAGGACTACCTGATACTACTAAGCCCCCAGCTGAGTGGTCAATGAACATCTTTAATGAGCCACCAGTACCGAACCACATATCCGTAGCTTCGTAATTGTAGATTTGGGCAGTTTCACCAGAGTTTAACCCAAGCAATAGGCCATTGTTCGAGGCAGTTCCAGTGTCTGAGTTCTGTATCAATATACCACTAGTACCCGTATTATCCCCATATACAACTAAGTCAGCATTTGGGGTAAGGTCCGTAGCATCTGGACTTATTAGAAAATTACCATTAGAAGATATCTTAGCTCGTCTAGATCCACCAGTAGCAAAGATTAAATCTGTGTTTTCATAGTTCCATACTAGTGCTTGTTCAGAAGTATTTATACCTGTTAAATACCCGACACTTCCTGTCGTGCCTGTTGTACTATTAACAAACTGACAGTAGGATTCCCCACTTGCTGAGGTAGCATGTATTACTAATTCATTTTCAGGAGTAAAATCAGTGCCCCCTGGAGATATTACCCAATTACCCCCAGATGCTATCTTACCTCTAAATGTATTATTAGTATAAATCCATATATCAGTGTTCTCATAATTACGAAGAACACCTTGTTCGTTTGTATTTAATCCAACTAAAAAACCATCAGAGCCAGTGGTACTAGTAATACTATTAGTATATTGAGTATAGGCATCTCCATTAACTCCACCGTATATGCATAGATCGTAAGTAGGAGTAAAATCTGTACCATCAGGGGTTATTAGGAAGTAACCATTAGAAGATATCTTACCTCTGAATGTATTATTAGTTGCTAAGACAAGATCTGTATTCTCGAAATTCCATAACGCAGCTTCTTCAGACCCATTTATACCCACAATGAACCCATCAGTAGAGGTTGATAGAGTATCTGCATTAACATACTGAGTATATATTCCAGTACTTGCAGAAGAGTGTTCTAATACTAAGTTATTATCATTTATTGTAACTTGCCCAGTAAATGAGCTTGTTCCACTATGGATATTAGCCCCACTAAATGTATTATCTCCACTAAATGTATTATCTCCAGTAAGTGTCTTATCCCCAGATATAGTCTCAGCAATATCATTTAACTCATTAGCTTGTGTTCTGAAGTTATCTACATTAACAGTCTTACCAGTAGTAGATACTAATACCTGTAACTTAGCATATCTTGCAGTAGAAGGAGGAGTAAATAATACTCCCTTGTCGGTCCAAGAAGTAGGGTTAGTGGCACTATCCGAATACAAGTCAGAGTTAGATATAAATAACTGTGCATCTGTATACCATTTCATTCTAACAATTACATTAGCATCTACAGCTGAGGCTTTCATAGCCCATCTTAATATTTCTTGTTGACCTTCTTGTACTTCAAAGAAGTCAGTAATAATATCAGCGGTATTAGCAGAAGCTATAGTAAACTTCATAGAAGTAGTACCGTGGTAGTTATCCGCAGTATCTAGTGCTAAAGTATTACCAGTCCCTGCAGTAGCGGTCCAGTTATCAGGAGTACTATCCCCGTTTGCATCTGTCTCGAATGAACCATTAGGGACCTTATTCGCTACACCTACCGCATCAGCAGTTACATCAACATCCCCTACATCATCTAATGTCCAGTAAGGAGAAGCTGGAGGATCAGTATCATTAGCAGGAGCTAATACCAACTTATACTTACCATCAAGGAACATAGTACATTCCCCATTAGCATCAAGGATGATAGGGTTAGTATTAGCGGTATTTTGATCAAAGTCCTCATGAGTAGTCTTCTTAGTAGAAGTACCAGGTTCATATGTGAATAATTTAGCACCCACAGCTAATTGATTAGTTCCTGGTAAGAAGAACTTAAACTTAGGGTATCCATGTATAGAAACAGTCATTACTTACGTCTCCTAGTAGGTCTAAACTTCAAAGATCTATTATCTTCGATATCTGTACCTTCTGCTTCCTTCCTGTAATAATTAGCAAACTTCTCAATACGTCTTTGTTTAGTTTCAGGTAGATCATATTCCATCATAATCTCTTTAATTAAGTTCCATTTAAGAGCTAAGTACCATTCTTGAGGGAATTCTAAATCATTAGTAGTGGCATCTGCATCATCAATAGGTTTACTGTAGTTTATATTTAAAGTATAAGTAGATGCAGCAGTAGCATCAGGTACTGGCCAAAGGTATAATGTCCCATTAGTTAATTGAGGGTCATAGTGGAATTGTGTAGGTGTACCTGTTGAGGTAGGGTCAGATAGCTTCCTATACTGTTCACGAGACATAGGAGTAACTGGTATAGTATTACCACTACTATCTACAAGTTGAGCATTAAATACATCAGAAGGGCGATCCATAGTAACATCCCCAGAAGGACCTAATGTATAGTCCTTATCGGAAGCTACCATGGTTATATCTTGGTTACGTCTCATCCATAACTTAAGTCCTCTTACAGACCATAGTTTAATGAGACCTTCCATTGCTTCTAGTGTATCATTAGTTTCTTGTGCAGTAGCTGTCTCTCCATTTAAGCCAATACCACATACACGTAAAGCAGCAGAGATAACTTCCCCTACTGTCATATTGTGATTTGTTGATGCTGATAAAGCCATTTAAATTACCCCGTAAAATATCCAAATCCAGGAATATCAATAGATCCCCCTGTTGTAGTCATGTAACCAAAACCAGGTATATTAATACTAGACCCTGATACGGATACATCTACTGTTACTGATTGTGCTGTGTATGCATATGATGCAGTATCTAATGTTATCAGATTACCTACAGTAGCTGTCACTGTCTGAGGAGTATACGCATAGGAAGCTGTAGTTAACTCAATAGTTACAGAAGGAACACCACCTTCATTAATAGCCCCTGCATCATAAGTGTAACTAGCAGTATCTAATGTTAGAGAGATAGCGTTATTAACATACACATCAGCAGGTTGTCCAGTAACTACTCCTTTTGCTGAAGTATCCTCAGGATGAGCCTGGGCAAAGTCTAGGGGATGTCTAGGCTCCCAGCAGTCATTACATACCTTTAACCCGTTCCACTCAATAGTAGAATCAGATAAACGCATATCAAAACCACATCTCTGGCATACATTCCAGTGGTTACCGGCTTGATACCCTGGATTACTTGTATGTTTACCTTTACTTGCCATTAGGCTACACTCATCTTGTTATCAACATGAACTACTTTACCAGCTTCATATTTACCTACATTAAGTACCCCGAAGTACAGCCCAGTTTGATTAACTGTTACAGTTACAGCTATCTTAACACTCCTAGATCCAGCAGGTTCTCCTGTCCAATTTGCTAACCCTGTTCCAGCTGATAAGGCCGTATAAGAGGCTAATGCAAATTCTCTTGAACTAGTATCTACTTTATGAACTACTGAAGTAGCAGAGTCAAGGTAGTATAAATCTAACCAACATTCTTGAGCTGTTAATGCAGAGGTATAATTCTCTACCATTTCTAATGTGAATGTTTGAGACCCAGTTGCTGTTGCAATACCTCCTATCTTAAAGCTTTGGATAGGGAGGACTACTGAGCAATTAGCACTAGGAGTTAATTCTCCAGATATATTGGTAGTTCCATCATAATCAGCATAACCTGAGTCATGATAAGCAGAAGTAGAAGTAGTAGTATCCCCCGCTACTGTAACTTTAGAATTATCAAAGGTATCCCCAGCAGTATGACAATTGTAAGCTACTATCTCTACATTCCTAGAATTAATAGTACCATCATCTAGGGAATAAGAAGTAGGGAACTTACAATTCCTAAATTCTATATGTGCATTTAGCCCAGTACCTGAATTAGAAGTATCCACTAAAGTTGTAGTAGATATCCCTGAGAAGTCACAATCAGTAAATACAGCATACATTGGTTTAGAAGACAAATAATATATGAACCCAGCTGACCTAGTAGTTCCTGTAAAAGTACATCCATCATACTCTACACGAATATTAGTATGGTCAATATATCCCCCAGTACCCTGAAAGGAGAATGTAGTATTCTTAGCTCTGAATCCTACCTTGGCAGTATTTTGCCACATTTGAAATGAACTATTACCAGTGAAAGACATTTGTATTTTACAATCTTCCATATAGGTATATGTATCATTTGTAATATTATAGAAGTCATCTCCACAATCGAAGTATAGACCGTAAAAGGCAAAGGAGGCTTGAGTCACTATATCATACGACCCAGTAGAGCAGTCCATTTGCTTAGTATCAGCTCCGGTTGTTGGGGAGTAGATATCAGTAGTATGATCTACCCTATACACAGGGCAAGGTATTAATAATGTAGCATTACCACAAGTCCAATTTACATTAGCTGTAGCTGTCTCATTATGATCAGCAGCACACCAGATAATATCAGATGTAGTCCAGGCAGTAAATGCAGCCTGTAAAGTAGTATATGCATTAGTCCAGTCAGCGCCTGTACCACCACCTGCAGCACTACTTCTTACATAAATTATAGCCATATCTTACTCCTTATGTCGCAGTAAAGATACCAGTAGCTGATATAGTCAAGGTTAAATCCCCAGATACATTACCCTGATTAGATCCAAAGTCATCACTATATGCAATTAGACGAGAAGTACCAGGAGTACCTGTGTCTGCATACACAATAGCTCTACGACCATTAGAGAAACCTGCTCCATCCTGTGACCAAGTAGAGGGATCTGCAGCATCGAAGGTAATAGTGCCTCCTGCTAAGGTAACAGCAGGGCTAGCAATAGCATTACCCCCAGCAGTATACCCAGTCCCACTTACTTCATTAGCAGATACATCATCCCAGAAGTCATCTGTCCCAGTGGCAGGTGAGTATGCAGAAGTTACAATAGCTATCTTAAAAGTATATGTAACTGTATCCTCTAAGTCTATTTGCCCTGATTTGTGTTGATCTCGTATGAAAGTATCATACATATTTAGATTAGCCATTTACTTATCTTCCTTTCCTCATTCGATTACGGACAGCTCTTTGGGAGGTAGCTCCACTAGACCCACCTGTTGCTTTCTCAGAGATACCTCCACCAGCCGATCTTAAAGGTAGTGCCTCTGAGGTATTATCTACTACTACACCAGTTAACGTAGGCGCAGATTCATATTGATATCTCACTGTCTTAACTCCTGATACAGCTGCATGAGTTAATCTAATTATATGGTTTTGTAATAGAACAGCAGCTGATATAGCAGCATCTACTCCATCATCTAATACTTCAAAACCTGTTATAGCACTTGTAGGAGTAAATGCTGTACCCCCGTTATGTACCATTAATATATCTGTTTGTGTAGAGCTGTTAGTTATATAACTAGTCATTACTGGACCTAACCCAGAGTAAGATACCAATTCAAGTACTTTTAAGTAGGATAATCCTAATCTCTCAGCTACTGCTACTTGTCCAGCTTCTGTGTAATGTACTGTATCTGTTAAAGGAGCATCTATTGTATTGGCTCCTAAATAAGCATCACTATTCTCTGCCATTGCTTCTACAATAGCTGTTCTTATGGCAGTAGATTCATCATCATCAGTACCTACAGTAGTATCAGATCCAATCTCAGCAGCTATGAAGGGTAGGTCAGGGAAGCTACTCATATTAGCAATGTCTGCTCTGATATTAGTTATTAGTGTACCCAATCCTGCTTGATAATCTACATGAGATGTGCCTACATTAGCATCAGTCTCACCTTGTATCCAGAATACACATTCTACTCCATTAGGAGCTGCAGCATTAACCTTTACTTTGAAATCATCATATATAGAAGATGCAGAAGTATCTAACCAGTAACCATTCCCTATATCAGCACCTGAAACGAGCCCAGTGCCTCCTACAGCCCCTTCTACTAGCCCCACTGGTAATCCTGTGTTAACTGCTATAGTGTTCCCTATGGAGATGGCACCAGCTCCCTGGAGGGCGGGATAGTGTTGCCATGCACTAACATTGTATAAGGATACCAGGTCATTGACTACTTCAGTGGTAGCAAACTGAAACATACGTCTCATATTACTTTGACCAGCACAGGCTACAACAATACCTACACCCATCTTATTAGACCCTACATCAGTATCTCCAGTATTCTGTCCATCTCTTACTTGGACTAAATACCAACCACCTTCAGGGATAGTTAATGTACCACTAAATGCATTTGCAGCAGGAGAAGCATCAATCTCTGTCCAATCAACTACAGTAGCACCACCAACAAAGTTAGTTATCTTAGCTTCAGCTGTACCTAAACTTGATGTATAAGTACCAGCGATAGTTACATCAGCTGTACCCAAGGATACATCTCTTTGATGTACTATATAGTTTACTGGTTCAGTTAATGTAATAGCCATTATACTATTCTTTCAATTTGCAGATTAATAAGATATCGTATGTAGCTCCAGCTATTGCACCATTACTAGTTAATAGTAAATCTCCAGTACCATCAGCATTATCAGCATTAAGACCCCCATTGTATGCATATTCTTTCATACCTTGGCCAGATAGTAATGCAGCTACAGTATCTGTAGTACCATCCCATGCTAGTTTAATACTTGAGAATCCTTGTATGTCGTATTGGATCTCCATAATCTTAATAGATGAAGGGGCAACACCAATAGGTCCTGTCAATCCACTTATATCTACTTTTAGGACATCACTTTCACCTGTCCCATCACTTTCACCTACTAAACGAACAGTGTAGTTATTACCCCCGCTCACTAATACATCTGTGCTTACTGTATCTGCCATTTATCTATCCTCTACCTTATTTCTTATATAAAAATATTTCAAATTCTGTAGACACTACACCTGACGATGTTGGAGTCTTTGCCATAAAACCTATATCGGTGTACTCATCAAAAGGTCCATAAGGACTATGAGTGGAACTTTCATATAAGTCATCTATTTGCTCTGCTCTAGCAATAACACGCATAGCTCCAGAGTAAGGGGCTACAATGTCATTAGCGTTAGGTCTCTGAAAGAATAATACATCAACAGCTTTTGCAGAACTTACTTTTACTGTAAAGTTCTTTACTAGTGCTTTAAACCCCTTTGGTACAGTATAAGCTGATATCTCCCCTTGCCCAAAAGGGAAACCATCATTAGAGATTACAGCCCAGATATCTGTTCCTGTGGCAGCATCTGTGATTGTTATTTCCCCTACATGAGACCCAGCTGATTGAGTAGCATAAGTACCACTAGATGATACAAATATCCTGAATACCCTAACAAAGTCAGTATCTATTGTTACAGGGGTTAATCCATCTGGTACTACTGTAGTTTGTACAAAGGACCAATCTGCAGCCAGTCCTTGTATTGTTACTTCTCTGGCCCCAGTTCCAGCAGAATTATCTTGAGCATCATCACTTTCAATTTGTAAAGTTACCGCTGCAGTTGGGACTTGGTAATTACCTCCTATACAAACAGGCTCATAGGTACTCCCTACATCATTATTAAATCCAAACTTATGTATAGGGCTTAATCCAGCAATAGACCCTAATGCCTCTAGATCTGTCTCATCTGTATTTATTGTATTCTCATATACAAAAGTACCCTGACTCATTACTGTCCACCTCCTTCATAAATTGCAGTTAAAGTAGGGGCAGTCCCTCCCTCTAATGTAGTTAGGTTAAGTCGTACATAAGTAACCAGTTTAGATGTCACATGGAACATAGTCTTAGAATCAGTGATATCTCCAGTGGATACCTTATGACCGGCTAACTGATACCATGTTTCATTATCCAGACTTCCCTCTAATTCAATAGTAACTGCAGTAGGATTACCTGTGAATGTGCATTGTACAGTGTGTTCCATCACTCCCATCCGAACACCCCAGCTATTCCCTGCCCCAGTTGTAGTAACAGAACTTAGTAATCTAGTAGCCATTTCTTAACCTTTTGCCATAGAGTAGGGGGTTTGTAGTTAGGGTCTAGCTTGGATAGTTGATTGAGCTTAGGACAAGAGTAATGTTTAGTACTCCTGTCCTCTTCTCTTTTTGGAAAGATCCTATACATTATGCAGGATCAGTTGCAGTAATAGAACCAGCAGCTCCACCAGCGCCAGTAACAATCCAAGCAGCTCCATCACTTACGATATCGATATAATCACCGATCTCAGCTAAGTTAAGGATAAAGTTGATTTGATCTTCTACTTCAGCAAGTACTGTAGCTCCATTAACAATAAGAAGACCAGATATATTATCACCTTCAGCAGAGATAACAGCAGCACTAGATGTAATTGCAAAGTTACATTGTACTCGAACTTTAAAACCAGTATTAGTTACTGCAGGTAGGGTAACATCCCCAGGAGCAGCATCCCCTAATAGAATAGTTTTACCATTATCAGCAGCAGTTAATGTCTGTGCAGTTAGTTGTGTTTCTACTTTACTTATATTATGTTCTACACCACCCACAAATAATCGACCACCACCATTGGCAGTACCGACTTTAAGATTGGACATGTGTGAGAATTTAGTTGATTCATTAGCAGCCATATTATTTACTCCTAGCCTTGTCAGGCTGTCAACTCCCTATCCCCGCTGTAAGAGGTATAAGGATATATTAAATTATTAAAAGAGAGGGGGAATTGCTCCCCCACCTCAGTTTACTTCTTATGCACCTTCTGAACCAAAGATACCTCGAGGATCAATCCAGCCTTGGCTGTAACGTTCTGAAGATTTGAACTTAGCGTTCTCACTATCAAAATCATTATCAGCACCAAACTCAACTGCTCGACGAGTATATGCTTTCATACCATTTGGAGCGTTAGTACGGATGAACCATGCATTAGTATCAGTGAAATAGTGATTAATATGCACACCTTTAGGGAACTTAGACATAGCTGCTAAAGCATTAATGTCATTATCAGAAGTACCAACACGTAACGGAGACTTCAAGATACGTTCAATTTCAAACATACTATCTACAGGTAAATGTAAAGATTGTGCTTGAAGAGCAATACGTAAACCACGATCATTCTTCAATTTAGCAATATCAATACATGCTTGCTCTAGAGCTGCTTCAGAAATATCAGCAGGGGTAGCTAATTCATTAGCATAAGATCCACCAGCAATATTAACATGAGCAGAAGAACACATTTCCTTACCACCAGTACCTGTATAAGAGGTATTGAATGCACGATTGTAAACGTTAGCTCGGTTAACTTCTTTAGTTTGTCTCATAGAGAAAGCCAAAGACTTAGCCTTTTGAGCTGCCATTACATCATACTGATCATCTTCAAACATTTCACGAGTTACGATGAAGCCTAATGCATATGTAACGTGAGTTAAGCGAGTTAAGTGCCCTTGCTTCTCAGTATCGTATGCAATACCTGCGCCCTCAGCTTTAGCTTGCGCCAAACCGAAACCAGAGATAGAAACATCTTCTTCGTATGCTCGAGTAGAAGTATCTTCATCAAACAGTACTTTACATTCTTCAGGCCATTCATCATATGAACGTCCCCACCACTTCTTAACACCAGGCTCTAAGGCTCGGGCAAAACTACTTGAACTAATAGCCATAATCTATTTCTCCTTATACGCCAGTTAATTTAGTGTAATGTGATTCATTGACCTTAACCAACCAACGAGCATAGTCACCTACCTCATTGTCAACACGATCAACAAAACCAACAATACGTAATTGAGCAGTAGTAGTAACTTTACTATCACTGTCAATCTCCTGTTGTGACATACCTGTTACAGTAGAACCTGCAGTAGCTAGAATATCTACATTAGTTCCAATATCTGCAAGAGCAAGATCAGTAGTATCACCATCTTCTTGCATCTCATAGATAGCGTCAGGATCAGCATGTACTAATACAGTTCCCGCAGCACCTGTTGCATGATACTTCAACATCAGATTTATATTGTTAGTACTTACATTGTTACCACTTACACCACCAACTTTAGCTGGTTTCCAAGGGGAAACACCTACACACACACCAACTATCTCTGTTGCACCGGCAGTAGCAGGAGCTACTTTACCGTCAGCTTCCAAGATGACAAAGTCACCAGGAAAGATACTTGCAGCACTTGCATCAACTTCAAACTCTCGTACATGGCCAGAAACACCACCATCAGAAAGGTTACCAGTTAACAGAGCGCCATTTGGACGATCTACGTTAGCCATAGACTTATCTCCTATTTAATTAAAATTAAGGTTAGGAAGATAGGATAGAGTATGTATAGGTTATAGCGTTACTTCTCGATTGTAATGGTACGTCCAGCACCAGACATCTTAATTGAACCATAATCTATATCTTCTGAGACTTCCATCCCAGACTCCAATTCGTCGATCTTAGCTGCTTTTAGAGCTTGGTCTTCCTCAAACCACTCAGCATCAATAGACATTAAGTAAGCAAATTGCTTATTCCCTTCTTTGTCTACACCGACATACTTATGAATTTTACTCCCTTGGCCCCCAGAATCGGAAACCTTACGAGTACCTACCTTCAAGTTACTTTTATCTGTTTCAAAGCGGTATCCCGCATCTGTAAATGTTTCAAGGCGTTGACCATCATTCATATCAATAACCCATCGATACTTACGGCTAGGGTCCTTTCCTGCCACATTAAGTACGTCCCTAGCTTCTCCTACTGGGATACGCTTAGGTTTTGATTCACTCTTGATTGTCTCTCTTGTTTTTCTCGAGTTTGCCATAATATATATAATCCTATATCTAGTAAATTGTATAAATGTATTACCCTTTTGGGTGTACAGCTATATTAGTTATTATTCAAGTCAGCAGCATATTCCTCTAGACTATCATATAACCCTTGTTTAACAAAACGAGTACCACATTGATACTCTTCATCAGTTAGGTTTAATCGAGCATTACGATTACCCTTCCCTGCCCCACTACCAGAGCCTACAGCACCTGGCTCTTCTCTTCGTTGATTCTTAAACTTATCAGGATATTCCACCTTAATCTGTTTAGATACAAAATCGAAGAGTTCCGCTGGAGATGCATTAGGGTGATCTGCGATATACTCGCTACCTAACTGATCTGCATCTCGTCGCATTGCTGTACTTTGGTTATACCAAGAGTTATCACTAACCCAGGTTTCTTTAAAGTACTTAGCAAAAGGATCTTCTCCTGTAGCTTGATTACCAGATGGTTTATCGAAGTCTCGGATCTCATCTTTGACATCAAGAATCTTATCATCTATCTCAGCTGCAGTTTGAAAATCATCATTCTCTAAAGCATATGCCTTATCTGCTATTAATTGTTTCTTAGCCTTTTCAAGAGCTACTTTATCTCGCTCTTTATTATGCTTTTTAAACTCATCAATAGTTCCACGTACCTCTTTCAATTCCTTAGATTGACTGGAGATACGGTCCATCAATTCTCCCATACGATTGAATGTAGAGGCATCTACCCATGCTCCTTCGTCACCTTGCCATTCACTCTCGGGCTTCCAACCACGTTCTGCAGCTTTCTGCTCTGCAGGTGTTAGTTTTACTTCTTGTTCTTTTTGTTCTTCATTACTCATCAGTTATTACTCCCATAATATCTTCATCATTCATCATGACATATTCTTCTTCAGTTGTAGGATCTACTACGAATTTACCACCATATTGGCTATAATAAACCCGATCTCCTACTTTAGCCCATTGTGTCCACTCATCAGTAGATTTAGAATCAGATTTAAGTATTAGTCTTGTGTAGACATCAAATATAACTCTAATCCATTTAGGCATATAGTCTTTATCAAAGTCTCGCCAGGCTGTATCACCTATCGCAACTATAACACCTTCACATATTCCAGCTTTCTCTAGTCTCTTCTCAGTTTCAGATGAAGTAAGGATAATACCACCTGTACTTTCTACTTCTACTTCTTTGGCTTTAACCAGTACCCTATGACCGCAAGGCGTTAACATATTAGTTCTCCTCGCTATCTGGTATAACAGTTAAGAACTCTCTATCAGCTACTTTGAATCCTTTACCAGTTAGTACCACTTGTTGCATCATAGCTACACCTTGGACCATCCCTAAGGCTTGTGCATTCTTCTGAGTAGTTGCATCTACAGTATCTCCTGTGAACGCACCATTCATCCATGCATTTTGATTATTCAGCATCGAGGCTTGGAAGTAGTGTAATAACCCTTGCGAGACTGGATGTGATAACCATAAAGCGTATTCGCTCTTAGTAACTGTACTTGACATATACTGTCCTCTTTATATATTATTATTGTGCTCCAGCTTGTTGCTGTTGAGCTGCTTGTTGTTGCTGCTGTAGTGCTTGCTCCTTCTTAGCTTTCTCTGCTTCTTCTGCTTGCTTCTTCTCTTCCATAATTTGCTTCTTCTCATTTAGCACCATCTGAGTATCAGCTCGGACTTCTTGCATGAATGCTCTTAATTCACCCAGTTGTCGTCCTTCTTCTTCACCTTCGGCTTTCGCTATATTTAGGATTGCCTTGGATCGAATATCTAGAGCTTTAAGATCTACTTCAATGTCTCGAAGCATACGATCCCATGTCTCCATCTTAGCTCTATGTTCAAATTCTGCAGTTTCTTTGTCTATCTTATGATTTAACTCTTTCTCTTGCAGTACCATCTCCATAGGAGGACCAGGAGGAGGAGGCATTTGCATCAACCCTTCAATATTAGGTTGATCAGTAGCTTCTAAGTATTGCTTAGTTACCTCTTCTGGATTAACATGCCCTAAGGGGATTACGTCAAATAGAGCTTGTACTTTAGATATTCTTTGTTGATCAGATGATACATTAGGATCAGCACTTAAAGATATATCAAAATCACCAGTATTATAATCTGCTCTGGTTACCTTAGTAGATCCATCCTGCTTGAGGTCTAATATTGCTAGATACTCTTCCTCTTGCAAGAACTCTCCATTTAGCTTCTGTATCTTATTCATCTCCTCAGATAATGAATAATGTTGTCTTTTATATATACTAGAGAACAGTTTTAACCCTTGTTCAATAGCATTCATTGATACAGTAGCTTTAGTATTCTGTCCTGGGACTTCTCCAGAAAGGATATCAGTAACAGAGGCTATCTTCATAGAAGCTTGTTCTAACATACCTAACAAGTTGAATAAAGTACTAGAAGGAGGTGGAGCGGGTAAAGGGACAATACCTTGTCTTATATCGTTACCATAGCTATTGACTATCTTCCACTCACCTGGCTCCCATTCTAAATCACCAGCTGTTAGTTGTAGATTAGCTGATAAGAAACCACCTTGCATTACTGATAATGTACCAGCATCTATTAACTGGTTAACTAATGTATTTATAGATAGGTTTAAAGGACCTAATAATGCTCCAAAACCTAGACCATATACACCACTATTAGGGTCAGGTATGAATATATAGTTAGTGAAGTACTCAATAGGATCTATTCTTAATAGAGTACCATCTTCTTTCTCAGTAATACCTTCTTCTTTGAATCGTCTAACAATACGTAATACTTGCATTGTGTCACTGTGGAGAGTAACTATGTATGGTTCTTCATACCCATCTCCATCTAAATCTAAGAAGCAATGACTCTCATATAACTCTATAACAGAATCATCTCTACTATGAGTCATATTCTGAGTTTTATCAGCATTAACTTTACGAGGTTTATCTCTAAGAGTAGTTAATTCTTTCTTAGGTTTAACGAATATATCCCCAGCAATACGTTCATGTACCTGGTTCTTTGTATAATATAAGATATGAGTCTTACGAGCTGCA
>Ga0316205_10000764_pt1 | contig 50309 bp, 38 predicted proteins | sample 3monthpyrite_MG_FD_204941 | JGI IMG/M metagenome (GOLD analysis project Ga0316205, IMG submission 204941) | Microbial mat bacterial communities from mineral coupon in-situ incubated in ocean water Damariscotta River, Maine, United States -... | ecosystem: Environmental > Aquatic > Marine >...
CGTCGGGCTGAAACGGGCGAAGGCAAACCAAGCTTCATCCCATAAGAAAACAAGGTCAGGCTTGATCGCGAGGCATTCTTCCATTACCCGCTCAACATTATAGACCAGGCCGTCAAATGTGCAGTTGGTCAACAAAAGCATCCGCACGCGGTCGAGCTTTCCAGCCGCTTTGAGTGCCAGCAGTTGGTGTTTGATCTCTTTGAGCGGCACCGCCCCATACATCGAGTATTCGTTGAGCGGATAGCTATCAAGATAGACAACCTCCGCGCCCGCAAGCACCATCCCGTAGTGATGCGATTTGTGGCAGTCGCGGTCGACCAGAACGATGTCACCGGGTCGCACCACAGCCTGCACGACGATCTTGTTACAAGTTGATGTGCCATTTGTGGCAAAGAAAGTCTGTTTGGATCCGAATGCGCGGCTGGCCAGTTCCAGCGCTTCCTTGATGGGCCCATGTGGTTCCAACAGGCTGTCGAGCCCGCCAGACGTCGCGGATGTTTCGGCAAGAAAGATGTTGGGCCCATAGAACGCGCCCATATCTTGAATCCAATGCGAGCGGGTAATCGACTTGCCCCGGCTAATCGGCATGGCATGGAAAACGCCCGTTGGCTGCTTGGAATAATTGACCAGAGCGGTGAAAAACGGAGTCTTGTTGCGCGCCGCCACACCGCGCAGAATGTTCAGATGCAACTCCATAAAGTCTTCTTGATTGTAGAAAACCCGCCGGCAGATGCCCAGATCAAGCCCCGCGATATCCTCGACTGAACGTTCTGTGACCAGATACGCATCTAGTTCTGGTCGGACCCGCGCAATCAAACGACAAAGTTCGGGTCCATAGTCCTCAGGGCGCATTGCGTCGATTTCGTCCGAATCACTTGCGTTTGTCAGGTACTTGGTCAGTATTTCGTTCGCATTCTTCGACTTCAAAACCAGACCGGGGCGGACCACGATCGCCTGAATGTTGTGGTTGAACAGAACTGCGATCAGTGCGTCCTCCAGGCTTGGCACGACAACCGCCTCGTAGTTGAACGGGTCTTCGGGCCTGCGCATGCGAGAAACGTTGCTTTTCAGCCAGCGTTCTTGATGGTCGTTCACGTTGTCAACGATCAGGACCTCAAAATAGGGGCGGGTCATCGCGCGCGCCTCTGGTGAAAGCATCGCCTCGTCGTTGTGTTCCTCATCGTCGGTGCTATCGCGATCCAAGGGGATACTACGGCGGCGATAAGCGCCGGTTGTTAGCGCACGGGTGACGCGGTGAACGGTGAAGGACAAGTCGTCGTAGTTGTTGTGTTCGAACTGACGTCGCATATGGTCAAAGGCCGCCATGCCGGGGAATGCCCAATAAGGCTCGATCAGGGCGAGCGACTCGAGCAGACTTGTGATCTGCACCTTGAGGGTAGATATCTTTTTCGCGCTGCTTTCGCGGCAGATGGACGTTGTCGCCTCACGCAGTGCGCTCCATCTGTCGGAACGCAATTGTGTCGCAGAATAATAGTCGCTGACAGAATCCATCGCTTGTTCTCCATATTGTGGCGTTCAAACGATGGCAGACCCCGCGATGCGGCGCAGCCAGGGTTCTTAGCCGCTAGATGTCTTGCCCATGACGGGCGATAGTCCTAACGCACGGGTGCGTTCGGTGGCGTGGGCTTCGGCTTCGGCGTTGACGGGTAAATCGACATGCAGTCCAGCCCGAGATCCCTGTTGTGGCACTTCAAGCGGGCCAAGTGACTTCAGGTAGGCGTCAGTGCCACTTTCGCGGTCATAGACCGAAAAGTCACTGGAACGGTCGCGGAAGCTTTTGAGAACCTGACCGAGACCCTTCATGCCAGTTTCGCGCTGGCGGCGGACCATGGACAGGTCCACTTCAATAGGGAACATGTCCTCTTGCCCCGCAGATTGATGCAGCACGAGCGACGTCGGATCAACAACAAGCGATTTGCCCACGCCTCCGGCACCTAAGCCGTTTACGTCGATGACATAGCACTGGAACTGCGCCGCTGTGGCCCGTGCGATGGCCAGTTCCGCATCGCGGTCCGTGGTTCCTGTCAGAACGGGATGCAAGAGCACCTCAACGCCCTGCGATGTCAGCTGACGGGTGGTTTCCGGGAACCAAATATCATAGCAGATCGACAGGCCGAACCGTCCCACATTGGGCACGTCAAAGACGCAGAAATCTGTGCCTGCGGAAATGCCAGATTCATATGGCAGGAACGGGAACATCTTGGCGTAGCGACGAACAACGTTGCCGTCGGGATCAATCACGAGCGAAGTGTTATAGACGCGGCCATCTTCGGGGTGGGTCAAGAACATAGAGCCGGGGATCAGCCAGATCTTGTGACGACGCGCGGCCTCGCAAAATTGGTTGATGACGTCGTTTTCCGGCGGCAGCTTAAACTTTTCCAGCGGGCCGAACGGCGCAAGTTCGCTGAACAGAACCATCTGTGTCCAGGGAAACCGCAGCATCAATAGGTCAATGCGGTGCAACATCCCGTCGACGTTGGAATGCAGGGCATTCACGTGCATCTGCACGCCAGCTATTGCGAAAGGGGTCATGTATCGAGTTCTCCGTAAACACGGAGGCGCGCCATAAGGGCCATCATTGTCTCCGCTTTGGGCAACCTTTACGCCCTTACCACGAGAACGGAAACAGGTGATCTGCGCACAACGCGGTCTGCGTTTGATCCGACCAGAAACTCGCGCATGCGGTCAGGTTTATGCGACGCCATGATCACCAGATCACATTTGATGTCTTCAATCGTCTTGAGCACCTGTTTGTGGATTTTGCCGAATGCGAGATGCTGTTTTACGGCGACGTCTTCGGGCACTTCCTTGCGGATCAATCCATCCAGCGCTTTGCTTGCCGCTTCAATGGCCTGCTTTTCAAAGTCGTCAGGAAAGAAGCCTTCGACCAAAGGTGTGCCCATATCGGGAACAACGGACATAATATGCAACTTGCACTTCGAGGAGCGCGCCAGCTCAATCGCTTGCGGCAGCGCCTTCTTCCAGGATGCTGAATGGTTCAGATCAACAGTCAGAAGTATGCAGTTGAACATGTCTTGTCCTTTCTATGCCTCGGTCGCTTGGCGTGCCGCGAGACCGCTACGGCCGCGTTGCAGGAAGATGACCAACGCCAGCAACAGGAGGGCAGGCAGGAACATCAGATATTTTGACGGCTGCCCGACCGGGCGTAGCACGCGCAGAACCTCTTGATCCCAATCCAGACCCGCCGTTTCAGCCGCACTGCCGAAGCTGACATCGTCGATAAGCAACGTGTCCCCTTCTTCGCGGAACAGCAGCCCCGCGTTTTCAAGACGCTCTTCGCCCGTGGCCCCATCGTCGATTGTCAGAATGGCCACGAACTCAATTGGATCACCGAGATCGTTCAATCCGGCCACGCGAAGGCGCAAATCCTCACCCACGGGTGTGGCTAGTGCTGCTGCCGCAATCTCGGTTGGGTTTTCTTCGCTGTAAGGCGGAAAAACCATGTCCATCCAGAACCCTGGACGGAACAGCGTGAAAGCGATGAGGAGCAACGCGAGCGTTTCGTAAATGCGGTTCTTGGCAAGGAACCATCCCTGGGTCGCCGCCGCGAATAAGAGCATCGCTATGGTTGCGACAATGAATACGAAGATACCTTGCGCCCAGGTGACATCAATCAACAGCAGTTCCGTATTGAAAATAAAGAGGAAGGGCAGGGCCGCGGTGCGCAAGCTATAGAAGAATGCCACGACGCCGGTTTTGATCGGGTCGCCGCCTGACACGGCGGCAGCTGCAAAGCTGGCCAATCCCACAGGGGGTGTCACATCCGCCATGATGCCGAAGTAGAACACGAACAGGTGGACCGCGATCAGTGGGACGATCAAGCCGTTCTGCTGGCCCAACGTCACGATAACCGGCGCAAGCAATGCCGACACAACGATGTAGTTCGCGGTTGTCGGCAGGCCCATCCCAAGGATCAGCGACAAGATCGCCGTCAGAAACAAAATGGCGAGGATATTACCGCCCGACAACACCTCAACCACATCTGCCAAGGCCGAGCCGACGCCCGTTTGGCTGACCGCACCCACGATGATACCCGCACTCGCCGTGGCGATACCGATACCGATCATGTTTCGGGCGCCGGTTTCCAGACCGTCGATCAGATCTTTGCCACCTTGCACAACTGCCGCACCAAGCGCGCTGTGACCGCGCATCAAGGCTGTCAGTGGGCGTTGCGTGACTAGAATGAACACCATGTAGGCGGTGGCCCAGAAAGCCGACAGGCCTGGTGACAAGCGGTCAACCATCAGCGCCCAAACCAGCACAACAACCGGTAAGATGAAGTGCAAGCCAGACCGGATGGTAGGACCAGGAAGGGGCAGTGCGGCTACCGGTGCGTTTGGATCGTCAAGCTCAAGCGGCGCTTCTTTTGAAGAGACGTAAAGCAAACCGACATAGACCAACGAAAGGAACGCAAAGATGATGTAGCCTGCCGAATTCGGGAACGCAGGGCGGATCCAGCCCATGCCGTAGTAGACAATGAAGGAAATCGCGCTGATTGCTGCGATAGTAAACGCGATGCCGATAAGCCGTTGCACGATCGGCTTGGGGATATAGGCGCGGGGCAGACCCTCCATGCCGGCTTTCAGTGCCTCCAGGTGCACGATGTAGACCAGTGCGATGTAGGAAATGACAGCAGGCAAGAAGGCGTTCTTAACAACATCAAAATAAGGGATGCCCACGTATTCAACCATCAGAAAAGCCGCAGCGCCCATCACGGGTGGCATGATCTGGCCGTTGACAGATGACGCAACTTCAACGGCGCCCGCCTTTTCGGACGAGAATCCGACCTTCTTCATCAGCGGAATCGTGAACGTGCCCGTCGTCACTACGTTCGCGATGGATGAACCAGAGATCAGACCAGTCATTGCCGAGGACACAACGGCGGCTTTCGCAGGGCCGCCCTTCATGTGACCCATCAAGCTGAACGCAACTTGGATAAAGTAGTTGCCTGCGCCAGCGCGGTCCAACAAAGAACCAAAAAGAACGAACAGGAAGACGAAGGATGTCGACACGCCCAAGGCAATGCCAAAGACGCCTTCGGTCGTGATCCATTGGTGGTTCACAATCTCTGACAGGCTGTTGCCTTTGTGCGCGATGATGCTGGGCATGTTGGGGCCAAGCACTGTGTAGACGAGAAAGACCGAGGCTACGATCATCAGAGCAGGGCCAAGGGCGCGTCGCGTCGCTTCGAGTAGCAACATCAGACCAATGACGGCCACGACAAAGTCTTGCAGGACCGGCGCACCGACCCGCCCCGCGATATCACGGTAGTAGACAAAGAGATAGAGTGCGGCGAGCGCTCCAACAACGGCCAGGGCCCATTCCCAAACCGGCACGCGGTCTTTGGGAGAGCCGAGAACGACTGCGGCAACAACGGCAATTGCGACCAGTGGGATCCACCAGATGACCGTGCCATCCTTGGCGCTCGTCATGAACAGGAAGGCCAGCACCACGGGAACAGTGACACCCAACCCGATCTGGAATTTTGTACGCGTTGCCGGAAACGCTGCAAATGCAAGGAATATGGCGAACGCCAGATGGATTGACCGGCTTTCGGTGTCGTTGAACACGCCCCAGCCGACAATGAATGGAATAGGGGAGGCGATCCAAAGCTGAAACAGTGACCAGGCAAGGGCGACACAGGTTAGAAAAATCCCAACGGAACCTGCAGCACCACGTCCGCCTGTGTCAGAAGATGCGACCAGCGCGTCGAGTTCTTCCTGGCTGAGACCGCCACGGCCGGCGGCCGCGTTCTCTACCGTAGCGGCTTGCTGTTGATTTGGATTATCCGACATATTGTTCCCCCTGTGACCCTCAACGGGCACATCGACTTGTCTCTATTGTCTGGCACGGCAGGACGGGCCTGCCGTGCCAGTGATCAAGCGACACGCAGTCGGATTACATCCAGCCACGCTCTTTGTAGTAACGCTCTGCGCCGGGGTGCAGCGGAGCGGAAAGACCATCACTGATCATTTCTTCTTCGGTCAGGTTCTCAAATGCAGGGTGCAGACGCTTGAACCGGTCAAAATTGTCGAAGACAGCCTTTACGACCTGATAAACGACTTCATCATCAACGCTGGCGGATGTGACAAATGTGGCTTTAACACCAAAAGTCGAGGTCGCGTCAGGCGACCCTTCGTACATGCCACCAGGAATTGATGCGGCTGCGTAGTAAGGGTTGTCCGCGATCAACTGGTCAATCTCAGGGCCCGTCACGGGGATCAAGACAGCATCCACAGTTGAAACAGCTTCTTGGATGGATCCGTTGGGGTGACCAACCGTGTAGATGATGGCATCTACCTTGTTGTCGCCAAGTGCGGCAGCCTGCTCGGCTGGCTTCAACTCCGACGCTAATGCAAAGTCATCCATGGTCCAGTCCAAGGCATCCATGACAACCTGCATGGTCGCATATTGACCCGAACCTGGGTTGCCGATGTTGACGCGCTTGCCCTGAAGATCTGCAAAAGTTGCAATCCCGGCATCTGCGCGGGCAATCACAGTGAACGGCTCACCATGGACAGAGAATACGGCACGTAAGTCCGAAAACTGGTTGCCTTCGAATTCCGAGGTGCCGTTATAGGCGTGAAACTGCCAGTCGGACTGAGCCACGCCCATATCCATGTCACCAGCCATGATTGCGTTGATGTTTGCGATAGAACCGCCTGTCGAAGGGGCAGTACATTTCAGGTTGTGGTCGGCCGTGCCCCGGTTCACCAGACGGCATATGGATTGGCCTACGACGAAATAGACGCCGGTTTGCCCACCGGTTCCGATTGTGATGAATTGTTCTTGCGCTGTCGTTGCGGTACCGGCCAGCATGGCCCCCGCAAACGCAAGGTGCTTAAAGATTTTCATTGCTCTCTCCCAGTTACTTCAGTCGTGTCGTGCCTTCCTTGGCGGAGGGCTTTTTATCCGTAGGGTCGGACAAACAGACGCAGTGCCGCGCCCTTCACGGTCTTTTTTCACGGTTTGGCATTTTGAGTTTCAAGCCACGCAAAAGACGTTTGTACTGGCTAAGACTGACAAAGCGATATGATTTATGCAACATAATTCATCATAAGGGGCAAAATTCGTTTAATATATTGAACGCCTGGCGCCGATGTTTGCAAAAAGTGAACCTAGCCTAGGTATGTCTGACGGCTCTCAAAGCCCAAAACGAAGAAAGGCGGGCAATTCGCCCGCCTTTCCAAAAATGTCTGCCTCTTGTTTATTGATGTTGATCAGAGATCGCAGCAGCAAGCGCCTCTTCGAAGATAGCCAAACCTTCTTCTATGATGGCGTCTGATGCCGTCAGCGGAACCATGATCCGCAAGGCATTTCCATGCATGCCACAGGCCAGCAGGATCAGACCGCGCTGCAATGCATTTGCGACAACCGCTTTGGTCAGATCAGCATCTGGCTTGGCTGTTTCAAAGTCGGTCACAAACTCAACCGCGAGCATTGCGCCAAGGCCGCGAATGTCCCACATCCTGCAAGGTGCGACTCGCGCCCCGATCTCGGCAAAGCGCGCGCGGAAGGTTTCGCCCAGTGCCGTCGAGCGCGCCAAAAGGCCTTCTTCCTCGATCGCTTCGATCGCGGCAAGGGCGGCTGCGCAGGCAACCGGGTTGCCGCCGTATGTGCCGCCCAACCCGCCCGGGATGACGGCGTCCATCACTTCGGCGCGGCCGATGACACCCGCAATCGGGTATCCGCCAGCCATTGATTTTGCGACAGTGATCAAGTCGGGCACGACGCCTGAATGCTCAATCGCAAACCATGTACCAGTGCGGCCGAAACCAGCCTGAATTTCATCAGCAATGAGCATGATGCCGTGGCTGTCACAGATGTCACGCAATGCCTGCATCATTTCAAACGGGACAGGCGTATAGCCACCTTCGCCCAACACGGGCTCGATTATGATGGCGGCGATACGCTCTGGTTGTGCATCGGTCAGAAACAGATTCTGCAATCCTGTCAACGCGTCCTGAACAGTGATTCCGTCTCGCACACTTGGGAAGGGCGCGCGGAAGATATCAGACGGGAAGGGACCCACGTCCTTTTTATACGGGCTGATCTTGCCGGTCATACCAAGCGTCAAGAGCGTGCGGCCATGATATCCGCCTGTGAATGCAATCACACCGGGACGACCGGTTGCCGCGCGTGCGATCTTGACCGCATTCTCGACGGCTTCCGCACCTGTCGTGACAAGCAACGACTTTTTTGCATGATCACCTGGGGCCAGCGCGTTCAGCTTTTCTGCCAAGGCGATGTAGGGTTCGTAGGGTACGACCTGAAAACTGGTATGGGTGTAATGATCTTCTTGTGCCTTGGCCGCCGCGATGACTTTCGGGTGGCGGTGACCGGTGTTCAGTACGGCAATACCACCGGCAAAATCGACAAAGCGGTTGCCCTCAACATCCCAGAGTTCTGCATTTTCTGCGTGTTGCGCGAAAATAGGCGCTGCAGAGGCGACACCATGTGCAACCGCGGCCTCTCGGCGCGCAATCAATGCGGCATTGGAGTTGGAGCGTTCAGCCATGTCAGGAACAACCGAAATTGTCGGTTTTGACTTGGCGGCAGGCTTGCGGGACTTCTTTTTGACAGTGTTCGTCATATCAGGGGCATCCTAGTAAGAGAAAACACAATCCCCGACGGGGTGTTTAAAATTCTCATACTACGTTTAATTTAGCTGTCAATATGGATTCTTTTCTCCCGTCGGATGTATGGCCGGAGCCATACAGAAAACCACCATTTGAATGGCGATTAGTGTTTCGATGCACATTCTCTTGTACTACGTTGATCTTGTGACATGAATTGAGCTACCCCAGAGGAAATGCACGTGGACATTGGTAAGAGACTGCAGACTATCCGGAAGCAAAACGGATTATCCCAGCGCGAACTTGCCGCACGTGCAGGCCTGACCAATGGGACCGTTTCGCTGATCGAGCAAAACAAGACGAGCCCTTCGGTGGCATCGCTCAAAAGTCTCTTGGATGCGATCCCTTTGAGCATCGCTGAGTTCTTTGCGACGCTGGAAGAGAGTGACGAACCAAAGATTTTCTACGGCGCTGACGAGTTCATCGAGGTCGCCCCCCAATCAGGTCTTGCGTCCGTTTCGCTGCGCCAGCTCGGTGATGCGAGCACCCACAGCCTCCAGCTATTGGACGAGACGTATCCGCCAAATGCCGATACCGGCCCGGAATTGATGTCCCACGCGGGTGAAGAGGCCGGGATCGTTGTCAGTGGTCAGATTGAGATTACTGTGGGAGATCAAACCCGCATATTGTCAGTCGGAGAGGGTTATCTTTTCGATAGCCGTCAACTGCACCGCTTTCGCAACGTTGGAACTGAGGTTTGCCATGTCATCAGTGCATGTACGCCGCCAACATTCTAGAACAAGCATCTTGGATCTCGGGCCATTGAAACACAATGGAACTGTCGCGGTTTGATGCCAGCGTTTTTTGGTAGTCCCCCAGCGAAGTTCGAAACCAGCATCCATTGAGGCCAAGCTTTGGATGCCTCTAACCACACTATCACCGATGGAGTATTGGGCCGAATCCCATGCCGCCAGAGACGGTTGGGCGGTTTGCGTGTGCGGATCGTGCGCACAGGGCGTATCGGCGCGCTCCTCTGCAGGCGCGAAAGCGGAAATCGCGACATCCGCACATTGTCACGCAGCGCTTGCCAGTTCTACGCCACAAGCCGCGGCACCACGCCCTCGATCAACCGCAGAAATCGTGAGTTGCGAGCCCCCGCAACAAACGATACTTGCGATGCCTCCGCCGGTCCTGCCGCGGAGGTTTCTGCTTTTGTGGCTCGCGTGGTTCGGGGTCGTCCACCGTACCCTTTCCTTACCAAATGATCCCGCCGGCGATCGTTTATGACGAGTAGTCGTCGATGAGAGGGTTCGGTTTTGCAAAGCGGGCAAGATCCTCGGGGTCGGAAATCGAGATTCTGTTGCCTGACACCTTGACGCCGTAGGGCTCCAGCCCTCTGAAGGCGCGGCTCAGGTTTTCGGGAGTCATGCCAAGAAATGACGCGAGGCGGCGTTTTTCCATATTCAGTTCGAAATCGGTCAGTCCCGCGCGTCCTGACTGGCGCAAAAGAAAGTTGGCGAGGCGTTCCAGTGATGTCCGGAGCTTGAGGTCCTTCGCGTTCTTCACGACGGAGCGGTAACATTTGGCCAGTTCCGTGACGATGGCACGCGCGAATGCCGCGTCGACATCGAAGATCGCGCGCACATCCTCGGACGGCAAGAGTGCGATCCGGCTCTTTTCCAGTGTTCGCCCGGACATCAGGTAAGGCTGATCCCGGATCGTCGCCGCTAGAATGAAGGTGGACACCGGCCTGACCGTCGCCATGCTGGTCTCGCGACCATTCCAGGCCGAGAAAAGGTCCACCGCACCAGAAAGAACGACATGCAGAAAATCCGCGGGATCGCCTTCGTGGACAAGGTCGATACGGGGCGGGAAATTCTGCACATAGGCACCACGCATCAGCGCCTCGAAACTCGAGTCGTCCATTTCGGCGAACAGGTCAAGCTGCCGAACTTCGGCGCGATACGTATCGGGCATACAGTCCAAGGGCCCCCAGGCAGTGTTGGGTAACTGCAGCACGCCCGCTTGATATTTGTCAAGCGATGGTTTGATGGTTCCGGGCGGTCGGCTTGATCGCGATGATGGAGAGAGCCGACTTATTTATCTAAGCCATTTATTTTACTGGCAAATCACTAATTTTTTGATCGAGATCAACTGAACCACGCTGCTCGAGGCGTACATCGCTCCCAATCCAGGATGGCGGCCATTGAGCTGCCCGGGAACGGAGGGACCTCGATGGAAATCATGTTGGCCTATGATCATTCGCGCAACGCGCGGATCGCGCTGGATGCGATCAAGACCATGTTCGGATCGCTCGGCCCGAACGTCACGCTGGTCTCGGTTGTCGAAGACATCGGAAGCGCGACCGCGGGTGCCGATGAGCTTTTCTCCGAGCAGTTTGCGGAGCAGAAGGCGGGCGTCGAGGCGGCGGCGGCCGAACTGATGGCCATGGGCATCAGCGCCAAGGTGATGTTGGCCGAAGGCGATGCGCGCAAGATGATCCTGCGCGCCACCGAAGAGCGTCATCCCGATCTGCTGGTGATGGCGCGGCACAGCCACCAACCCGACAGTGGCCCGCTGGGCTTCATCACCAAACGCATCGACGCGCTTGTCGAGGAATTCGACCACATGACCTTCGGGTCGGTCTCTGCCTTTCTCGCACGCCGGGTCAAATGCCCGATCCTGATCATCCCCACGCATGTGGGAAACGACGCCGCTGAGGCGGCCGAATAGCTTTGAGGGACAGTTCCAATGCAAGTCTCTGACCTTTTCCGGTTCAAGAACCGCGAAATCCGCGCGCTCCACCTGACCTGGATCGCCTTCTTCATCACGTTCTACGTGTGGTTCAACATGGCACCGCTGGCATCGTCGATGCTGGCGGCCAATGATTGGCTGACCCGGGACGATATCCGCCTGTTCGCCATTGCCAACGTGGCACTGACCATTCCGGCCCGGATCATCGTCGGCATCGCCCTGGACAGATGGGGGCCGCGGCGGGTGTTTTCCGTCCTGATGGTCTCCATGGCCATACCCACGCTCTTCTTCGCCTTTGGCGACACCAAGCTGCAGCTGTTCATCTCGCGCCTTGTGCTGTCCTCGGTCGGTGCGGGCTTTGTGGTGGGCATTCACATGACCGCGCTGTGGTTCAAGCCGCGCCACATCGGCTTTGCCGAAGGCTTCTATGCTGGCTGGGGCAATTTCGGCTCGGCGGCCGCGGCAATGACCATTCCGACGATTGCCCTGACCGTTTTCGGTGGCGATGACGGCTGGCGCTATGCCATCGCGATGTCGGGTATCATCATGGCAGCCTATGGCGTGTTCTACTGGTTCGCCATCACTGACGGCCCGACCGCGGACACCCACAAGAAATCGCGCAAGGCAGGCGCCCTCGAAGTATCGAGCTACAAGGACCTCGTGATGCTGGTGATCTTCACGGTGCCGCTGGTGGGTATCCTGTCGATCCTTGTCTACCGGGTGCAGTCGATGGGCTATATCGATCCGTTCGTGGCCACGATCTGCTATGCCGCCATCGCCGTGATCGTGACCTACCAGGTGTGGCAGGTGCTTCGGATCAACCTGCCCATCCTTCGTCAAGGCGTGCCGGAGGATGACCAATATCCCTTCAGTTCGGTCGCGGCGCTCAACACCACCTATTTCGCCAATTTCGGCGCGGAACTGGCCGTGGTGTCGATGCTGCCCCTGTTCTTTCAGGAGACCTGGGGTCTCAGCCCGGTGGCCGCCGGCCTGATCGCGGCATCCTTCGCGTTCGTCAATCTCGTGGCGCGCCCGATGGGCGGCCTTGTTTCCGACCGCATGGGCAACCGCCGCTTCGTGATGCTGGCCTACATGATGGGCATTGCCATCGGCTTTGCCTTCATGGGGCTGCTCAACAGCTCGTGGCCCCTGATCATCGCGATTGCCATCACCATCTGCAGTTCCTTCTTCGTGCAGGGGGCGGAAGGCGCGACCTTTGGCATCATCCCCTCGATCAAGCGCCGTGTGACCGGGCAGATCGCGGGCATGGCGGGCGCCTATGGCAACGTCGGCGCGGTCTTCTACCTCTTCATCTTCATGTTCGTCGAACCATCAACCTTCTTCTTCATCATTGCAGGCGGAGCGGCGATTTCCTGGCTGGTCTGCTTCTTCTGGCTGAAGGAACCCGAAGGCGGCTTTGGCGAGGAGTACATCCTGTCCTCCGTCGACGAAGCCATCGCGGCAGAAGCCAGGAACAAGCAGGACGCGGAGGCCGATCTCGCCCTGATCTTCGAGGGATCGTCCAAGGTCGGGCTGGCCCAACGGGGTGACGGCCTGACGGTCACGGCCCGCTTCAAGGACCTCGATCAGTTGCGCAAGACCCTCAGCCGTATCAACGGCGGAAAGGGCAAGGGCGAACAGCCCGCGCAATGACCGGCTGAAACACCGGGGCGTGCCAGGCATCGCGGCGCGCCCCAACCAAAAACGCGGAAGACGCACCATTGCGAGGAGAACAAGGTGGGACAAGATCTAAGAAACTACACGCCGGACGACGAAGGCTTCTGGGCCTCCGACGGCAGGAAAATCGCAAACCGCAACCTCTGGATTTCCATTCCATCGCTGCTTTGCGGCTTTGCCGTCTGGCTCTACTGGGGGATCATCACCGTTCAGATGATCAACCTGGGCTATCCGTTTGAAACCTCGCAGCTGTTCACCCTGACCGCCATCGCCGGCCTGTCGGGCGCTACGCTGCGAATTCCGGCCACGTTTTTCATCCGTATTGCGGGTGGGCGAAACACGATCTTCTTCACCACGGCCCTGCTGATGATCCCTGCCGTAGGCACGGGCATCGCGCTTCAGAACCCTGACACACCGCTTTGGCAGTATCAGATTCTGGCGCTTCTGTCGGGTATCGGCGGCGGCAACTTCGCGGCCTCCATGTCCAACATCTCGTTCTTCTTTCCCAAGAAGATACAGGGCTACTCGCTCGGTATGAACGCGGGCCTGGGAAATTTCGGCGTGACCACGATGCAGGTCGTGATCCCTCTGGTGATGACCTTCGGGCTCTTTGGTGGCGCTTCGCAGACGCTTGTCAACACGTCCGGCACGCTGATCGGCAAGATCCCGGCCGGAACCGAGACCTATATCCAGAACGCCGGTTTCGTCTGGCTGCTGGCGCTTGTCCCGCTGGCCTTCCTGGGCTGGTTCGGGATGAACAACATCCGTGACGAACATGTCAGCCCGAACATCCCCAACCCGATTGGTGCCTTCGGCATCATTGGCTTCATGTATGCCATCGGTCTGGCAACGGCCGGTTTCGGCCTCTGGCTGATGTTGCCTGCTTCGGTTGGCGGTTCGGGCTTCGGTGTTTCGAAATGGCTCGTTCTGCCGGTCGTCATCGTGCTGACCGTGGCCATCTTGCGGATGATCCCCGGCCAGGTCGGCCAGAACCTGTCACGCCAATACAAGATATTCGGCAACAAGCACACCTGGGCGATGACCATCATCTATGTAATGACCTTCGGCTCCTTCATCGGCTACTCCGCCGCGATGGGTCTGACGATCAAGGTGGTTTTCGGCTTCCAGCACCTGATGGTGGACGGTGTCCTGACCCATGATGTGGCAAACCCGAACGGTCCGTCTGCTCTGATGTTTGCCTGGATGGGCCCCTTCATCGGCGCACTGATCCGCCCGATTGGCGGGATCTGGGCCGACCGTGCCGGTGGCGCGAAGGTGACGCAAATCATCTCGGTGGTGATGGTCGTCTGTGCCGTGGGACTCGCCTACATCCTGCAACAGGCCTATGCCTCGGCTACGCCCGAGACGTATTTCGTGCCCTTCTTGCTGATCTTCCTGTTGCTCTTCGCGGCAACGGGTATCGGCAACGGCTCGACCTTCCGCACGATCGCAGTTGCGTTCAACAAGGAACAGGCCGGCCCGGTTCTTGGCTGGACAAGCGCCGTGGCAGCCTATGGTGCCTTCCTGATCCCGCAGATCTTCGGCGAACAGTTGCGGGCCGGGTCACCGGAATACGCGCTCTATGGTTTTGCGGTCTTCTACATAGTCTGCATCGCCATCAACTGGTGGTTCTACCTGCGCCCGAACGCGTACATCAAGAACCCCTGATCTGATCTTCGCCTGTCCGGAGATCACTCCGGGCAGGCCCCCGCACACCCAAGGGAGCCAGAAACATGAGCCACCTGCTCGACAGATTGAATTTTCTCCAGTCCAAAGAACTTGAAACGTTCTCAAACGGCCACGGGCAGGTGACCCGTGAAAACCGCGACTGGGAAGACACCTACAGAAATCGCTGGCGGCACGACAAGGTTGTGCGGTCCACGCACGGTGTGAACTGCACCGGGTCGTGCAGCTGGAAAATCTACGTCAAATCCGGGATCGTGACCTGGGAAACCCAGCAGACCGATTATCCGCGCACCCGCGCCGACTTGCCCAATCACGAGCCACGCGGCTGTGCCCGTGGCGCGAGCTATAGCTGGTATCTGTACTCGGCAAACCGCGTCAAAAATCCATTGGTGCGCGGCCGCCTGATGAAAATCTGGCGCAAGATGCGCGAGACGATGGAGCCGATCGAGGCCTGGACCAAGCTGCAGGCCGACCCGATCCTGCGCGCCTCGTATGTCGAGACCCGCGGCAAGGGTGGCTTTGTGCGCGCCACATGGGATGAGGCGACCGAGATTACCGCCGCCGCCAACGCCTATACCGCCAAGACCTACGGCCCGGACCGCGTCTTCGGCTTTTCGCCGATCCCGGCGATGTCGATGGTCAGCTATGCCGCCGGGTCGCGCTATCTGTCGCTGATGGGCGGCGTCTGCATGTCGTTCTATGACTGGTATTGCGACCTGCCGCCCGCCTCGCCGATGACCTGGGGCGAGCAGACCGACGTGCCGGAATCGGCCGATTGGTACAACTCCGGCTACCTGCTGCTCTGGGGTTCCAACGTGCCGCAGACCCGCACCCCGGACGCGCATTTCTATACGGAGGCACGCTACAAGGGTACCAAGTCCGCCGTCATCTGCCCCGATTATTCCGAGGCCGCCAAGTTCGGCGATGTCTGGCTGAACGCCAAGCAGGGCACCGATGCCGCCCTTGGCATGGCCTTTGGTCATGTGATCCTGCGCGAGTTCCATCTGGACCGTCAGGCAGAGTATTTCGAGGACTACACCCGCAAATACTCCGACTTCCCGATGCTGGTGAAGCTGGACGCGCAAAACGGCAAACTGGTGCCGGGCCGGTTCCTGCGGGCCGATGATCTGGACGGCAAGCTGGGCGAAGACAACAACCCCGAATGGAAGACCATCGCCTTTGACGAGAAGACCAACGCCTTTGTCTCGCCCAACGGCTCGGTCGGGTATCGCTGGGGCGAGGATGGCGAATGGAATCTCGAGGAGAAGGCCAAAACGGCCGAGACCTGCCTCAAGATGTCGTTTGTCATGGATGAGGATCACGACGACGTCGTGGGGGTCGATTTCCCCTATTTCGGCGGAGAGGCCTTTGGCCAGTTCGCAACGGACGCCGACCACCCCGAGATTCTGACCCGCAACATTCCGGTCAAGAAGATCAAGACCGCCGAGGGAGAAATCCTTGTCGCCACGGTCTTTGATCTGTTCTGCGCCAACTATGGTCTCGACCGCGGTCTGGGCGGTGACTGGGTCACGGATGACTACGGCAACGACATGCCCGGCACGCCCGCATGGGCCGAGAAGATCACCGGCGTTCCCGCCGACAAGATCATCCATGTCGCGCGCGGTTTTGCGGACAACGCGGAGAAAACAGGCGGCAAGTCGATGATCATCATCGGTGCCGCGATGAACCACTGGTTCCACATGGACATGAACTATCGCGGTGTGATCAACATGCTGGTGATGTGTGGCTGCGTCGGTCAGACGGGTGGCGGCTGGGCGCATTATGTGGGTCAGGAAAAGCTGCGTCCGCAAACCGGCTGGCAGCCGCTGGCCTTTGCGCTGGACTGGAACCGCCCGCCGCGTCACATGAACTCGACCTCGGCGTGGTATGCCCACACCGACCAGTGGCGTTACGAGACGATCGGTGCCGATGAGATATTGTCGCCCACGGCACCCGACGGCGATTGGGACATCTCCCTGATCGACTACAACATCCGTGCCGAACGGATGGGCTGGCTGCCGTCAGCACCGCAGCTCAAGACCAACCCGCTTGAGGTTGCCAGGGCGGCAAAGGACGCGGGCAAGGAAATCCCGGCCTATGTGGCGGAAAACCTCAAGTCCGGCGATCTGGAGATGTCGTGTGAAGACCCCGACAACCCGGCCAACTGGCCACGCAACCTGTTTGTCTGGCGCTCGAATCTGCTGGGCTCCAGCGGCAAGGGGCACGAATATTTCCTCAAGCACCTGCTGGGCACCGATCATGGTGTGATGGGCAAGGACCTGGGCGAGGAGGGGGGACGCCTGCCCAAGGAGGCCAAGTGGCACAAGGACGCGCCGCGCGGCAAGCTGGACCTGCTGGTGACCATCGATTTCCGGATGAGCACCACCTGCGTCTACTCCGACATCGTTCTGCCGACAGCCAGCTGGTACGAAAAGGACGACATGAACACGTCCGATATGCACCCGTTCATCCACCCGCTGCAGGCGGCCGTGGACCCGGCCTATGAGAGCAAGTCGGACTGGGAAATCTTCAAGGCCATTGCGCGGAAGTTCCAGGACATTGTTCCGGGCTATCTGGGACAGGAGACGGACATCGTCGCCCTCCCGATCCTGCATGACACGCCTGCGGAGATCGCCCAGGATCAGGTGAAGGACTGGAAGAAGGGCGAATGCGACCTGATCCCCGGCAAGACCGCGCCGGCCTATGTGGCGGTGGAGCGCGACTACACTGCCATCCATGACCGCTTCACGGCGCTGGGGCCGATGCTCGACAAGCTGGGCAATGGCGGCAAGGGCATCACCTGGAACACCCAGGACGAGATCGACAATCTCGCGGCGCTGAACGGTGTCCAACTGGACGGAACAGCGGCAGGCAGGCCCAAGATAGAGAGCGCGATCGACGCCTGTGAAGTGATCCTGATGCTGGCACCGGAGACCAACGGCAACGTCGCCGTGAAAGCCTGGGAAGCCCTCGAAAAGGCCACGGGGCGCGAACACGCGCATCTGGCCGAGGGCGAGCATGGCAACAAGATCCGCTTCCATGACATCGCGGCACAGCCCCGCAAGATCATCTCGTCCCCCACATGGTCGGGGATCGAGAGTGACAAGGTCAGCTACAACGCGGGCTATACCAACGTGCATGAGCTGATCCCGTGGCGGACCCTGACGGGGCGGCAACAGCTCTATCAGGATCACCTGTGGATGCGCGCGTTCGGCGAGGGCTTCATGTCCTACCGGCCTCCGGTGGACCTCAAGACGATCACCAAGGACGTGCAGGACGAGGGCGACACGCTGGTCCTGAACTTCATCACGCCGCACCAGAAATGGGGCATTCACTCCACCTATAGCGACAACCTGTTGATGCTGACGCTGAACAGGGGCGGTCCGGTGATCTGGATCAGCGAAACCGACGCCAAATCCGCCGGGATTGTCGATAACGACTGGGTCGAGCTTTACAACATCAACGGCGCTCTGACGGCGCGGGCGGTGGTGTCCCAGCGGATCAAGGACGGCACGACGTTCATGTATCACGCGCAGGAGAAGATCGTGAACACGCCCGGTTCCGAAAAGACCGGACATCGCGGGGGTATCCACAACTCTGTCACCCGCGCGGTTCTGAAACCCACCCACATGATCGGTGGCTACGCCCAGCAGTCCTACGGGTTTAACTATTACGGCACCGTTGGATCGAACCGGGACGAGTTCGTGGTTGTCCGCAAGATGAGAAAGGTCGACTGGCTCGATGCCGAGGAGACCTACCAACCCAAAACGACGGAGGCAGAGACATGAGAATCCGCGCGCAAATCGGCATGGTGCTGAACCTCGACAAATGCATCGGGTGTCACACCTGTTCTGTCACCTGCAAGAACGTCTGGACCAGCCGCGACGGCGTTGAATACGCCTGGTTCAACAACGTGGAAACCAAGCCCGGCACCGGCTATCCGACGGACTGGGAAAACCAGGACCGCTGGAAAGGCGGCTGGGAACGTACAAAGTCGGGCAAGCTCCAGCCAAGGCAGGGCAGCAAGTGGCGGATCCTGTCCAACATCTTTGCCAACCCGTCCATGCCCGAGATCGACGACTATTACGAGCCGTTCGACTTCGACTACGACCATCTGAAATCGGCGCCCGAAATGGAGGCGTTCCCCACGGCACGCCCCCGCTCCAAGATCACCGGCGAGCGAATTCAGAAGATCGAGAAAGGCCCCAACTGGGAGGAAATCCTGGGCGGTGAGTTTTCGAAACGCTCCGAGGACTACAATTTCGAAGGCATCCAGAAGGAGATTTACGGGGAATACGAGAATACCTTCATGATGTATCTGCCCCGGTTGTGCGAGCACTGCCTGAACCCGACCTGCGCGTCGTCCTGCCCGTCGGGCGCGATCTACAAGCGTGAAGAGGACGGCATTGTCCTGATCGATCAGGAAAAATGCCGTGGCTGGCGGATGTGCGTGTCGGGCTGCCCCTACAAGAAGGTCTATTACAACTGGTCCACCGGAAAATCCGAGAAATGCACGCTCTGCTACCCGCGGATCGAGTCCGGCAACCCGACGGTGTGCTCGGAAACCTGTGTGGGCCGCATCCGGTATCTGGGTGTCATGCTCTATGACGCCGACAAGATCGCGGACGCGGCGAACATGGAGGACACCCAGGACCTCTATGACGCACAGCTTGGTGTCTTTCTCGACCCGAACGACCCGGTGGTGATCGAAACAGCCCGGGCCGACGGCATCCCCGAAGACTGGATCAAGGCCGCTCAGGAAAGTCCGATCTGGAAAATGGCGATGGAATGGAAGGTCGCCTTTCCGTTGCATCCCGAATACCGGACCCTGCCGATGGTGTGGTACATCCCGCCGCTGTCGCCGATCCAGAACGCGGCCGAGGCGGGTGCGATCGGCACTGACGCAGGAATGCCCGACGTCAAGAATCTGCGCATCCCGGTCCGCTATCTGGCCAACATGCTGACGGCGGGCGACGAAGCCCCGGTGGTCACGGCGCTGGAACGGATGCTGGCGATGCGGTCCTACATGCGGTCGAAAACCATCGAGGGCATCATCGACGAAGCCATCGCGGCGCGCGTCGGCCTGTCGGGCCGGGTGATCGAGGACATGTACAAGATCATGGCGCTGGCCGACTACGAGGATCGGTTTGTGATCCCCACGACCCACCGCGAACAGGTCGAAGAAGCCTATGACCTGAAGGGCGGCTGCGGGTTCACCGACAGCAACGGATGCTCGACCGGCTTATCGAAGGGTTCGCTGTTCGGCGGGTCCAAGAAACCCCTCAAGATGCCAACGGAGGTCATGTGACATGGACCGCACTCTGAAATCGCTTTCGCTGATCCTCAGTTACCCGACGCGGGAACTTCAGGCTGCCATGCCGGAGATCGGGGCCGTTCTGGCCTCTGACACCCGGCTGACCGCCGCCGCGCGCCGGGCGTTGCGCCCGCTGGTGGAGGAGCTGGCCGGGCGCGACATCTATGACCTCGAAGAGCAGTACGTGATGCTCTTTGATCGTTCGCGCACCCTGTCGCTCAACCTCTTCGAGCACGTCCACGGCGAAAGTCGCGACCGGGGCGGGGCGATGGTATCGCTGGTCGAGACCTATCGCGCGGGCGGGTTCGATCCCGTCACGTCGGAACTGCCCGATCACCTGCCGGTACTTCTGGAATTCCTGTCGACCCGTCCCTTCGCGGAAGCACAGGACGTTCTGGCGGATGCGGCGCATATCTTCGAGGCGCTCAACGCGCGGCTTGTCCGGAGGGAAAGCCTGTATGATGCCGTGTTCGCCAGCCTTTTGCAGCTGGCAGGCGTGAAGGCGGACGCGGATGCCGTTGCCGAGATGCTGGCGCAGCCCGACGACGATCCAGCCGATCTGGAGGCATTGGACGAGGTCTGGGAGGAGAGCGAAGTGCTCTTCGGGCCCGATCCGAACGCCGGGTGCCCCCAGGTGCGAGACATACTCGCAAAAATGGATACACCCATCAATCCTGCCCCCGCGCACCACGCGGCCGAATAGGGAGGAAGACCCATGTTTCCCAACCTCGATTTCAACTTCATCATCTTCGGGATAATGCCCTATGCGGCGCTGACCATCCTCGTGGTGGGTTCCATCGCGCGGTACGAGCGCGATCCCTTCACCTGGAAAAGCTCATCCAGCCAGCTCTTGCGCCGCAAGCAGTTGATGTGGGGTTCCATCCTGTTCCATGTCGGTATTCTCACCGTGTTCTTTGGCCACCTGTTCGGGTTGTTCACGCCGGTCTGGGTGCTTGACGCGCTCGGCATTCCGTACTGGGTCAAGCAGTGGATGGCGGTGCTCATTGGCGGCCCGGCAGGGATTGCCGCGCTGGTCGGCGCGACGATGCTGTTGCACAGGCGGCTGACGGATCCTCGCATCCGCGTCACTTCCAGCTTTGCCGACATAGGCATCATGGTGTTGATCTGGTTGCAGTTGGCGGTCGGTCTGCTGACCATCACGCAGACGTTGCAGCACATGGACGGGGCCGAAATGGTTAAATTCATGAACTGGTCGCAGAGCATCGTGACCTGGAACGTGAATGCCTGGGTCACTGTGGTAGACGTGCACTGGCTCTACAAATTGCACATCTTCCTCGGCCTTCTGATCACGGCGCTGTTTCCGTTCACGCGGCTGGTGCACATGCTCTCGGGCCTGGCCGCGCCGGTCAGGTTCCTGCTGCGGCCAGGCTATCAGATCGTGCGCTCGCGTCGTCAGAAAGCCTTGCCGAAGCGTGCCGGCTCCAAAACAACACCTGCGGAGTAAGGCTGATGAACGCAGCACTTTTCCCCGATCTTGTCGTCAACGGCGAACTTGTACCGCACGCGCAGGTCGCTGCCGAGACGCAGAACCAGGATGCCCCGAAAGGCAAACCTGGCATTGCGTGGCGCAAGGCAGCCAATGCGATCGCGATCCGCACTCTGCTGTTGCAGGAAGCGCGAACCCGCCGCATCGGGGCGAACCCCGAGGAAGTCGGTCCAGGACGGTTCGAAACAGAGGAGGAGGCCCTGATCCGGGGCCTTCTCGATACCGTGGTGGACACCGCCCCATCCAGCGAGGCCGACGTCCTGGCCGAATGGGAAAGGGACCCGGAGCGATTTCGCGCACCACCCCTGTGGGAAGTCTCGCACATCCTGTTCGCCTGCGACCCGAGAGACGAAGAGGCGCGTGGGGAAACCCTGGAGCGTGCGCAAGCGGTCGCAAAGCAGGCAACGCAGGGCGGCACGACATTCGCCGCACTTGCATCAAGCCAGAGCGATTGCGGGTCCAGGGCATCCGGCGGGTCACTGGGCCAACTCGGGCCGGGCGACACCGTACCCGAGTTCGAGGCCGTTCTGCGCAGGTTGTCCGAGGGACAGATCACCGACGAACCGGTGCTGACCCGGCATGGCTATCATGTCATCCGGCTCGATGCCTTTGCCGAGGGCGAGGTGCTTCCTTTCGATGCGGTCCGCGAGAAGATTGCCTTGGCCATGGAGAAGACGTCATGGGCCCGGCAGGCGCGGGATTTCGTCAACCGTCTGATCGAAGCCTCCGACATCGAGGGCGCCGAGATCGGCCGCTCCTGACCGGGAGACCTGCGCCATGACCCAGCATTCGGATGGGCCCGTCATCACCCCAAGAGGGGCAACGATCCAGGTGCGTATCCTGGCGAACCCTCTGGACTTTATTGCCGACGACCACATGCGCGAGCGCGAGGTCTGCGTGCTGATTGATCGCGTTGCCAGCGGTGGCAGTGTCAAGGCATCAGACAGGGCGCGGATGCGGGCCTTTCTCCGTGAGGAGTTGCCGAGGCATCTGGAGGATGAGGAGATGGATCTGTTCCCGATGATGCTGAAGCGCTGCGATCCTGATGAAGAAATCGGCAAGGTGATCGACAAGCTGCAGTCGGATCATGGGCACGCCCTGGCTGATGCTTCCGGGGTCGCGGCCCTTATTGAGCAGACACAGCAGCGAGAGACGGCGCTGACCAAGGCGGAGGTCCATGAGTTGAAGGGTTTTGCCCACCATGCCCGGCACCATCTCACCCTAGAAAATGCCGTCGTCCTGCCGATTGCGCGTGCGCGCCTGACGGATGGGGACCTGTCGGAGATGCGACGCAACATGTTGGCGCGACGCGGACTTGTCGCGGCGAGCGGGAGAAAAACATGACACTCATCGAGAAAATCGAGGATTTGGGCTGTGGCTGTGACGGCATTGCGGGCGACAAAGGCTTGATCCGGATCGACGAAGCCCTGTCCCGGATCGAAACGACAGCCGGAGTGATTGCCGGAACAGAGCATGTCGCATTGACCGTGGCTGTCGGGCGGGTCCTGGTCTCGTCCGTGCGCCCGTTGCAGATGGTTCCGCCTTTCGACAACGCGGCCATGGACGGATATGCGGTCCGGACGGCCGACCTGACGGGCCACGGTCCGTGGATGTTACCGGTGCAGGCCCGTGTCGCGGCTGGTGAACGCAGTGTCGAGAGGCTCGCCGAAGGCCGGGCGATCCGGATATTCACGGGCGCACCGGTTCCGGATGGCGCCGACGCCGTGGTGATGCAGGAACAGGTCGCCACATCCGACGGAACCATCACGCTGGAGCAGGCGCCGGAGCCGCAGACCAACATCCGGTTCGCCGGCGAGGACATGGCCGTGGGCAAAACCATCGTGCCTGCCGGTCGCAGGCTCACGCCGCGTGATATTGCCGCCTGTGCTGCTGCCGGACATGCCTCGGTCCACGTCCGCCGCCGTGTGACCGCCGCCCTCGTCGTCACGGGAAACGAAGTTCATCGAAACGGCCAGTCGCTGGAAGCGGCAAACATATGGGACGTGAACACACCGATGCTTTCTGCCGCCATGAGCGCCGTGGGTATCGATTTGCAGAGCACGCATCTCGTCTCCGACAGCCGTGCTGCGTTGCAGGACAAGCTGGGGTATCTTGCCGGGCGCGTCGACCTGATCGTCACGACCGGCGGCATCTCGGTCGGGGACGAAGATCACGTCAAACCCGCGCTTGCGGCGCTGGGTGGACGGATCAGTTTCAGCGGGGTCGCCATGAAACCGGGCAAGCCGGTTTCGTTCGGCAGGCTCGGGCGCTCGCACTGGCTTGGCCTGCCGGGAAATCCGCTGTCGGCCTTCGTCACATGGTCGCTACTGGGGCGCCCCCTCATCGCGAGGCTTTCGGGGCAGGTCGGCGGATTGCCGACGCGGCGGATTGTCGTGGCGCGACGGCAGGTCCGGCACCGGCCCGGTCGCTGTGAATTCCGTCTTGCAAGCATCGTTGGAATGGATGAGACGGGCCGGGATGTCGTTGATTTCGGCAATGCAACCCATTCGGGACGGGTTTCCGCGCTGCCGGATGCGGATGGGCTGATCTGTGTCCCGTCCGACGTCGACACCCTGCCGGAAGGGGCGTTGATCGAGTTCCACCCCTTTTCCCAATGCTGAAGGAATCGCAATGAATATCGCCTATACGATCGCTCCCGGGCGCGGGGATACCGACCTGCTCCTGCTCGGCTTTGCCCGGGCCCTGACCGCGCGCGGCCTGCGCCCGATCGGAACCGTCCAGATGAGCACCGAACGGCCCGACGCCGGGCCCTGCGACATGGACGTACAGGTGCTGCCGGATGGTCCTGTGATCCGCATTTCGCAAGACCTGGGCCATGCCGCGAAGGGGTGCCGTCTTGACCCGGACGCCCTGGAAACCGCGGTTGGACTGGTCCATGCGACGCTTCGGCCCGGCGTGGATTGCCTGATCGTGAACAAGTTCGGCAAGCACGAGGCCGGGGGCCGCGGATTTCGCGGCGTGATTGCAGAGGCCGCTTCCATGGGCATTCCGATACTGGTTGGTCTCAACGAGATGAACCGGGAGCCATTTCTGGATTTCACGGGCGGCCTCGGGACAGAGCTGAAGCCGGAGACCGATGCTCTTGTTGACTGGTTTGAGCTACAAGCCGTTGAGTTCAGCGACGCTACCTGCTAGCGCGCTCTGCGGCGGCTGATCCGGGTTTGCTCGAGGTCCGGATTTGCGCGCGGACGCGATTTGGTGCTCTGTGCCACCATGCCGACACGGGGAGGTGCTCATGACGTTGCTGGCGCAGGTATTCTGGGGTGGCGGGCTGCTTCTGGCCTGTGCCCTGGTGCATGTGGCCGCGGTGGCGGTGAGCATCCCGATGTTTCGCCGGTTTGCAGATATTCTCCACAACAAGCGGGTGCGGCTGCGGGTGGCGGTAATGCTGAGCCTCGGGGTGATCGTCACCCTGTTGGCGCATACGCTTCAGGTCTGGGCCTGGGCCGCTGCAATCCACATGCTGTCCAGCTTCGACGATTTTGCAACCAGCTTCTATTTCGCGCTCGCGACCTACACGACGGTCGGTTACGGCGATGTGATCGTCGATGAAGGGCTGCGCATCTTTGCGGCCTTTGCCTCGGTGGCGGGCCTGTTGACCTTCGGGATCAGCACGGCGTTTCTGATCGGCCTGATCGGGCGGCTGTTGCCGGACACGTTCCGGGACGACAGTTCGACACGGTAGCGTCGAAACGGGGCTGGCAGGGGCGGATTTTCGGTGAAAGCGACTTGGTGCCCAGGAGAGGACTCGAACCTCCACGTCCATACAGACACTAGCACCTGAAGCTAGCGCGTCTACCAATTCCGCCACCTGGGCAGGTGTCGTGAGGGGTCAATTATATTCGCCCGAGGCATGAGTCAACGCCCAACTGACAGATAAGGCGTTTCGGGAAATACTTGCATCACAACTTTTCTCGGAACGCAGAAAATCAACCGTTTGCCGTACGCGTTTCGACGTAAGAGACGTCTCAAGCCAACGTCGAAACGCTTTGGGTTGCGATTGCTTATCACCTTGTCCAAGAGCGCCAGGGGCATTAGGACTCGAAGAGGAGAATTTCAGCGTGCCGGAGGGCTGCACATGTCGAAAATCGTGACCATCTACGGCGGATCGGGCTTTATCGGGCGTTATATCGCGCGGCGTCTGGCCAAGGCGGGCTGGCGGATTCGGGTCGCGGTGCGGCATCCCAACGAGGCGATGCATGTGAAGTCCTATGGCGCGGTTGGGCAGGTCGAACCGGTGCTGTGCAACATCCGCGACGATGCCAGCGTGGCGCAGGTCATGCATGGCGCGGAGGCGGTGGTGAACTGCGTGGGCACGTTCGACCGGGGCGGCAAGAACAATTTCGATGCGGTTCAGCACGAGGGTGCCGCGCGGATTGCCCGGCTTGCCGCCGCCGAGGGGGTCGAGAGGCTTGTGCATATCTCGGCCATCGGTGCCGATGAGGAGGCCGACACGCTGTACGCCCAAAGCAAGGGCAAGGGCGAGGCGGCCATCAGAGAGCATTTCCCGACGGCCGTGATCCTGCGGCCCTCTGTGGTGTTCGGTGCCGAGGACCAGTTCTTCAACCGCTTTGCCGGGATGGCGCGTCTGGGTCCGGTCCTGCCGCTGGTGGGTGCCGACACGCGGTTCCAGCCGGTCTATGTCGATGATGTCGCCGCGGCCGCGGTCGAAGGCGTCGAGGGCCGCGCCGAGCCAGGCGTTTATGAGCTGGGCGGGCCGGAGACCCGCAGTTTCCGCGATCTGATCCGGGAGATGCTGCATGTCATCCGCCGTCGCCGGCTGATCGTCAACATCCCGTTCTTTGCCGCCCGCCCCATGGCGTTCATGAGCGAGATCATGAGCCTGCTGACCGGCGGGCTGATCCCCGCACAGATCACCCGCGACCAGGTGCAGGGCCTGCGCCATGACAACGTGGTGAGCGAGGACGCCCGCACACTGGCCGATCTGGGGATCGAGGCAACATCGATGGAAGCCGTTTTGCCCGATTACCTGTGGCGTTTCCGCCCCTCGGGGCAGTACGAAGCCATGAAGGAAAGCGCCCGGAACCTGCGCGCCTGATCTGCGGGAAAGCACGATGTCCGACACCATGCTTGCTGCAGCCTTTCTGGGGCTGATCGAAGGGCTGACCGAGTTCATTCCGGTGTCGTCCACGGGCCACCTGTTGCTGGTGGGGCATTTCCTGGGGTTCGACAGTCCGGGCAATACGTTCGAGGTGGTCATTCAGCTGGGCGCGGTTCTGGCGATCCTGACCGTCTATGGCGCGCGGCTGTGGAAGGTGGTGACCGATGCGCCGCGCGACCCCAGGGCGCGGCGGTTCCTGTTCGGCATCCTGTTGGCTTTCCTGCCCGCGGCGGCGGTCGGGGTTCTGGCGCATGGCTACATAAAGACGGTGCTGTTCGAGTCGCCCGGGCTGATTGCCGTGATGCTGATCATCGGGGGGATCGTGCTGATCTTTGTCGACCGCTCGGTGCCCGAGCCCCGTTACGAGGACGCCATGCGACTGCCGATGGTGGTGGCCCTGGGCATCGGGCTGTTTCAGGTGCTGTCCCTGGTGCCGGGGACCAGCCGGTCGGGGGCGACCATCGTCGGGGCGCTGTTGATGGGCGTCAGCAAGCGGGCCGCAGCGGAGTTCTCGTTCTTCCTGTCGATGCCGACCATGGCCGGGGCCTTTTCCTATGACCTCTGGAAGAGCCGCGACATCCTTGACCTGAGCGCCATGGGCGACATTGCCATCGGCTTTGCGCTGGCGTTTCTGAGTGCGGTTCTGATCGTCAAATGGCTTTTGAACTTCGTCTCGCGGCATGGCTATGCGCTGTTCGGGTGGTGGCGAATCGCTGTGGGAAGCGTTGCGCTATTGCTGCTTTGGGCGGGGTTCTGATAAATAGGTAATGTTTAGTTACCTAAAATATAACCAGCGGGCCTGTGGATTGGCCAAAAAACGCTTCTCGTGATGATAAGGGTCAAAAAAACTGACTTTTAATTCCGGGCCGGTCCTATTACAGGTGGCGGGCCGGGAATATTTGTCAGAGGTAGCGCCGTGGCCAAGCAACCCATGTTGAAGTTTGTAACCGTCGCGCGGGATATGCCCGAGAAGCGGGATGCCGATCAGCGCAACAAGGATTTTCACGAAATCTATGCCGAGTATGCGGATGCCAAGGCCAGAGAACAGGCTGCGCGGTGCAGCCAATGCGGTGTGCCCTATTGCCAAAGCCATTGCCCACTGCACAACAACATCCCCGACTGGCTGCGTCTGACCGCCGAGGGGCGGCTGAAAGAGGCCTATGAGCTGAGCCAGGCGACAAATACCTTTCCGGAAATTTGTGGCCGTATCTGCCCGCAGGACCGCCTGTGCGAGGGCAATTGCGTGATCGAGCTGTCGGGCCACGGCACGGTCACCATCGGCAGTGTCGAGAAATACATCACCGACACCGCCTGGGAGGAAGGTTGGGTCGATGTGCCCGCCCCCCGCGAGGAGCGACCCGAGAGCGTGGGCATCATCGGCGCGGGACCCGGTGGCCTGGCGGCGGCGGATGTGCTGCGCCGTGCGGGTGTGCAGGTGACCATCTATGACCGCTATGACCGGGCCGGCGGTCTGCTGACCTATGGCATTCCGGGCTTCAAGCTGGAGAAGGATGTCGTCATGCGGCGCATCGGGCAGCTGGAAGAGGGCGGCGTGACCTTCGAGATGAATTGCGACGTGGGCGGCGATGTCTCCTTCGCCGATCTGCGGGCGCGGCATGATGCGGCGCTGATTGCCACGGGCGTTTACAAGTCGCGCGATCTGGGCGGGCCGGGCTCGGGTGCGGCGGGTATCGTGCGGGCGATCGACTACCTGACGGCCAGCAACCGCGTGTCCTTTGGCGACAGGGTGCCCGAGTTCGAAAGCGGTGAGCTGAACGCGGGCGGTAAGCGCGTGGTCGTCATCGGAGGCGGCGACACGGCGATGGATTGCGTGCGCACCGCCGTGCGGCAGGGCGCGACCAGCGTGAAGTGCCTCTATCGCCGTGACCGGGCCAACATGCCGGGCAGCCAGCGCGAGGTTCAGAACGCCGAGGAGGAGGGCGTGGAATTCGTCTGGTTGAGCGCGCCCAAGGGGTTCGCCGGTGATCCCGTGAGCGCCGTGAAGGTGCAAAAGATGCGCCTGGGCGCACCCGATGCCACGGGCCGCCAGAGCCCCGAGGAAATCGAGGGTGCGGACTATGACGAGCCTGCCGATCTGGTGATCAAGGCGCTGGGCTTCGAGCCCGAGGCCCTGCCCGCGCTGTGGGACGAACCCGCGCTGGAAGTGACCCGCTGGGGCACCGTCCGGGCCGAGTTCGAGACCGGCCGCACCGCCATGCCGGGCGTCTATGCGGTGGGCGACATCGTGCGCGGTGCGTCTCTGGTGGTCTGGGCCATCCGGGACGGGCGCGATGCGGCGTCGGCCGTTCTCGAGGACATGAGCAAGACACAGGCCGTCGCGGCCGAGTGACACCGGGGCAGCCCCCCGACCCGAAGCGGGATATTGAGGACACGAACCATGACCAAGTTTGACGCAGAATGGGCACGCGCCGAAGAGACCAGGCGCAAATGGCTGGCCGAGAACGGGATGTATTCGGAGGCCGAGGAACATTCGTCCTGCGGCGTCGGTCTGGTGGTCAGCATCGACGGCACGCCCAGCCGCAAGGTGGTCGAGGCCGGGATCGAGGCGCTCAAGGCCGTGTGGCACCGCGGCGCGGTGGATGCCGATGGCAAGACCGGCGATGGGGCGGGCATTCACGTGCAGATCCCGGTGCCGTTCTTCTATGACCAGATCCGCCGCACCGGCCACGAGCCGCGTCAGGATCAGCTGGTGGCCGTGGGGCAGGTGTTTCTGCCGCGTACGCAGTTCGGGGCGCAGGAGGCGTGCCGCACAATCGTCGAGACCGAAGTCCTGCGCATGGGTCACACGATCTATGGCTGGCGGCATGTGCCGGTGGACGTCACCTGTCTGGGCGAAAAGGCCAACGCGACGCGGCCCGAAATCGAGCAGATACTGATCTCGAACGCCAAGGATATCGACGAGGAAACATTCGAACGCGAGCTGTATGTGATCCGTCGCCGGATCGAGAAGGCGGTTATCGCGTCGGGCATCGCGGGGTTCTATATTGCGAGCCTCAGTTGCCGGAGCATCATCTACAAGGGCATGATGCTGGCCGAGCAGGTGGCGGTGTTCTACCCCGACCTGATGGACGAGCGGTTCAAGAGCGCCTTCGCGATCTATCACCAGCGCTATTCCACCAATACCTTTCCGCAATGGTGGCTCGCCCAGCCGTTCCGGATGCTGGCGCATAACGGCGAGATCAACACGCTGAAGGGCAACATCAACTGGATGAAGAGCCATGAAATCCGTATGGCTTCGGCTTCGTTCGGGGATCATGCCGATGACATCAAGCCGATCATTCCGGGCGGGTCCAGCGACAGTGCCGCGCTGGACGCGGTGTTCGAGGTGCTGGTGCGCGCCGGGCGCAGCGCGCCCATGGCCAAGACGATGCTGGTGCCGGAAAGCTGGTCCAAGCAGGCCAAGGAGCTGCCGCAGGCCTGGCGTGACATGTATTCCTATTGCAACTCGGTGATGGAGCCCTGGGACGGTCCCGCTGCCCTGGCGATGACCGACGGGCGCTGGGTCTGTGCCGGGCTGGACCGGAACGGCCTCAGGCCCATGCGCTATGTCGTGACCGGCGACGGGCTGGTTATTGCCGGATCCGAAGCCGGCATGGTGCCCATCGACGAGGCGACGGTCCGTGAGAAGGGCGCGCTGGGCCCCGGGCAGATGCTGGCCGTGGACATGAAGAAGGGCCTTTTGTTCCACGACCGCGAGATCAAGGACAAGCTGGCCGCCGCCCTGCCGTTCGGCGAGTGGGTGGGCCGGATCAACGAGCTGGACGAGAAGCTGGCCGTGGTGACGGAGAAGCCGATGTTCACCGGCGCCGAGCTGCGCCGGCGGCAGATCGCCGCCGGGTACACGATAGAGGAGCTGGAACAGATCCTCGCGCCCATGGCCGAAGACGGCAAGGAGGCGATTGCCTCCATGGGGGACGACACGCCCAGCGCCGTGCTGAGCAAGACCTATCGCCCGCTGAGCCACTTTTTCCGGCAGAATTTCAGCCAGGTGACGAACCCGCCCATCGACAGTTTGCGCGAGTACCGGGTGATGAGCCTCAAGACGCGGTTCGGCAACCTCAAGAACGTGCTCGACGAGGACAGCAGCCAGACCGAAATCCTGGTGCTGGACAGCCCCTTTGTGGGCAATGCACAGTGGGACGAGCTGTTGCCGCAGTTCAACGCCGAGCTGGGGGTGATCGACTGTACCTTCGCGCCGGGCAAGGGGGCGCTTCAGGCGGGGCTGGAACGGATCCGGGCCGAAGCCGAGGATGCCGTGCGCTCGGGCGCGGGGCACCTGGTGCTGACCGATCAGGGGGTGAGCGAAGAGCGCATCGGGATGCCGATGATCCTGGCCACCAGCGCGGTGCACGGGCATCTGACGCGCAAGGGGCTGCGGACCTTTACCTCGCTCAACGTGCGAAGCGCCGAGTGCATCGACCCGCATTATTTCGCCGTGCTGATCGGCGCGGGGGCGACGGTGGTGAATGCCTATCTCGCCGAAGACAGCATCGCCGACCGGATCGGGCGGGGCCTCATTGACGGCAGCTTGACCGAGGCCGTCGCGCGGTATCGCAACGCGATCGACCAGGGGCTGCTCAAGATCATGTCGAAGATGGGGATCAGCGTGATCTCGTCCTATCGCGGCGGCCTGAACTTCGAGGCCGTGGGGCTGAGCCGCGCCATGTGCGCCGAATATTTCCCGGGACTTATCAGCCGGATCAGCGGCATCGGAGTGAGCGGCATCCAGACCAAGCTGGAACAGGTCCATGCCAGGGGCTTTGCTTCCGGGCAGCGGGACATCCTGCCGATCGGCGGGTTCTACAAGGCGCGCAAGACCGGCGAGAGCCATGCCTGGGGCGCGCAGAACATGCACCTTCTGCAAACCGCCTGCAACACCGCGAGCCATGAGCTGTGGAAGCGGTATTCGGCCGCGATGCAGGCCAACCCTCCGATCCATCTCCGCGACCTGTTGGCGATCAAGCCGATCGGCGAGCCGGTCCCCATCGGGGAGGTCGAAAGCGTCACGGCGATCCGCAAGCGGTTCGTCACGCCTGGGATGTCCCTGGGCGCGCTGAGCCCCGAGGCGCACAAGACCCTGAATGTGGCGATGAACCGGATCGGGGCCAAGTCGGACAGCGGCGAGGGCGGCGAGGACCCGGCGCATTTCACGCCCGAACCCAATGGCGACAACCCGTCGGCCAAGATCAAGCAGGTGGCATCCGGGCGTTTTGGCGTCACGGCGGAATACCTGAACCATTGCGAGGAGCTGGAGATCAAGGTCGCCCAGGGTGCCAAGCCCGGCGAGGGCGGGCAGCTTCCGGGGATGAAGGTCACCGACCTCATCGCGCGGCTGCGGCACTCGACCAAGGGTGTCACGCTGATCAGCCCGCCGCCGCATCACGACATCTATTCCATCGAGGATCTGGCGCAGCTGATTTATGATCTCAAGCAGATCAACCCGGCCTGCAAGGTCACGGTCAAGCTGGTGGCACAGTCGGGCGTGGGCACGATTGCCGCCGGTGTGGCCAAGGCCAAGGCGGATGTCATCCTGATCAGCGGCCATAATGGAGGCACAGGCGCAAGCCCGGCGACCTCGATCAAATATGCGGGCCTGCCCTGGGAGATGGGCCTGACCGAGGCGCATCAGGTTCTGAGCATGAACCAGCTGCGCGAACGCATCACGTTGCGCACCGACGGCGGTCTGCGGACGGGGCGCGACATCGTCATGGCCGCGATGATGGGAGCCGAGGAATACGGGATCGGCACCGCCGCGCTGATTGCCATGGGCTGCATCATGGTGCGGCAGTGCCAGTCGAACACCTGCCCGGTGGGCGTCTGTACGCAGGACGAAAGCCTGCGCGCCAAATTCACCGGAAATGCGGACAAGGTGGTGAACCTGATCACCTTCTATGCGCAGGAGGTGCGCGAGGTTCTGGCCGGTATCGGTGCGCGGTCGCTGGATGAGGTGATCGGGCGGGCCGATCTGCTCACGCAGGTGAGCCGGGGTGCGGCGCATCTGGATGATCTCGACCTCAACCCGATGCTGATCACCGTGGATGGCACGGCGACGCTGGCGCTGGACCGGAACCGGGAGCGCAACGAGGTGCCCGACACGCTGGATGCCGAGATCGTGCGCGACGCGGCGCGGTTCCTCAATGATGGCGAGAAGATGCAGCTGCATTACGCGGTGCAGAACACGCACCGGACCGTGGGCACCCGGGTCAGCAGCCATATCGTGCGCAATTTCGGAATGCGCAACGCGTTGCAGCCCAACCACCTGACGGTGAAGCTGACCGGGTCGGCGGGGCAATCGCTGGGTGCCTTTGCCGCGCCGGGGCTGAAGCTGGAAGTCTCGGGCGACGCCAATGACTATGTCGGCAAGGGTCTGAGCGGCGGGACCATCGTGGTGCGTCCGTCGATGATGAGCCCGCTGGAGGCCAGCGAGAACACGATCATCGGGAACACGGTGCTTTACGGGGCGACCGATGGCTATCTCTTTGCCGCAGGTCGCGCGGGCGAGCGGTTTGGCGTACGCAACTCGGGCGCGAAGGTGGTGATCGAGGGCTGTGGCAGCAATGGCTGTGAATACATGACCGGCGGGGTAGCTGTGATCCTGGGAAGCATCGGGGCCAATTTCGGCGCGGGCATGACCGGGGGCATGGCCTATCTGCATGATCCCGAAGGGACTTCGGCGGAGCTGATGAACCTCGAGACACTGGTCATCTGTCCGGTCGCCGAAGGGCACTGGATGGGTCAGCTGGAGGAACTGATCGAGCGCCACGCGGCGGAGACCGGCAGCCTCAAGGCGCAGACGCTCCTGCAGCATTGGGACCGCGAGAAGCACAATTTCGTGCAGGTGGTGCCGAAGGAAATGCTGGACAAGCTGCAGTATCCGGTCGCGGTGGAGCGTGCGGCGGTGCCTGCGGAGTGATCGGGCCGGGTGTGGGTGACCCCCCCCTACGGGATTGTGCCGCGCGCGGGATCAAGGCGCGATGCGCGGCTATCCCCGGCCGATATAGGGCATCTTGGTGGCCATCACCGTCATGAACTGGACATTCGCCCCGAGCGGCAATTCAGCCATGTGCAGGACCGACCTGGCCGCATCCTCGACCGCCATCGACGGTTGCAGTTCGGCATCGGGGTCCTCGGCCAGAGCCTTGTCGTTGAAGCTCTGGACCATCGGCGTCAGCGCGTTGCCGATGTCGATCTGCCCACAGGCGATGTCGAAGGGACGGCCATCCAGAGAAATCTGCCGGGTCAACCCGGTCACGCCGTGTTTCGTCGCCGTATAGGCCGCGGCGCCGGGGCGCGGGACATAGGCCGAGACCGACCCGTTATTGATGATCCGTCCGCCCTGCGGATCCTGCCGCCGCATGACCGCGAAGGCCGCGCGCGCCGCCAGGAACATGCCTGTCAGGTTGACATCGACCGAGGCTTTCCAGTCCCGAACCGAGATTTCGTCAATCGTTCCGGGCGGCGTGAAGATACCGGCATTGTTGAACAAGACGTCCAGAGGGCCCGTGGCGTCAAGGAATGCCTCAACCGCGTTCGAGACCGCATCCGCATCGGTGACATCGCCGGCAAAGACATGGGCCTGCGCGTGACCATCGGCGACCTCCTCCAGCGCCGCCCGACGCCGGGCGAACAGGCCGACCGTCCAGCCGTGATCCAGAAACATGCGGGCCGTGGTGGCCCCGATGCCCGAGCTGGCACCGGTGACAAAGATGGTTTTCATTCCTGAACCTCCAGTTCCAGGGGCACGGGCGCGCTACGCAGATCGTCCACGCGAAGCGCGTCGGTCGGTTTGGCCAGCCGGTTGCGCACCACCCAGTGCAGCCGTTCCTCGGCCCGGGTGATCGCCACATAGGTCAGCCGTTTCCAGAGCGGCTGTCCGGCCTCCGTGCGCCCCATCCGGGCGGCCACGAAGAGATCGGGCGCAAAGACCTGAACGTCACGCCATTGCGAGCCCTGCGCCTTGTGGATCGTGACCGCGGCCCCGTGCAGGAACGTGGCGCCCATGCGGGCGGCGAAGGGGATGAAGGGCTCTTCCTCGTCCGGTTTCTCGATTTTGACGATACTGGCGGCCGAGACCTGCGGATCTTCGGCCCCGATCACGTGCAGGCGAGAAAACCCCGGCTTGCGGCCGGGCCCGAGATAGATCACCTGCGCGCCCTTGATCAGCCCGCGGGCCTCGAGGTCCAGCCGTTTCTTGCGGTGTTTCATCGGCAGTTCGATCCCGTCGCAGATCAGCGGCTCGCCTTCCAGAAGCTCGGTCTCGGGCGCGCCATGCACCGCGCGAAAGGCGGTGATCAGCCGGATGCGCGTGGCGTTGCGCCAGACCAGCACCGGCGAGCGCGCCATCAGGTCCACCTCGACGCGCTGGGCATGGCGCACGCGGTCGTCGGTTCGGGATTTCTCTTCGACCATCGTCTCGAAGTCGTGAAACTCGAGCTGGGGATCGGCCAGCGCATGGGCCAGGTCGAGGATCGGGTTGTCGGCCTCCTGACGGTGGATGCGGCTGAGCGTGAGCTTGGCCGGTGCGGGCAGGGTGTCAAAGACCATCGTGCCCGACTGGTTCACCGGAGCCAGCTGGGCCGGATCGCCAAAGAGCAGCAGGGTGGGAAATATCTCGCGCAGGTCCTGGAATTGCTTGTCGTCGAGCATCGAGGCCTCGTCCACGAAGCCCACGTCCAGCGGGTCCTCGCGCCGTTTCCAGCCGGTGATGAAATCCGAACCGCGCAGCCCCGCCGCCGCAAGCGCGCCGGGGATCGACCTGTTTGTCTGGTAGAAGGCATGGGCGCGGTCGAGGGCAACCTCCGTCAGCCCCTCGACCTCGGGGCGTTCGCCCTGACCCGCCAGCCATGCGGCGATGCGCTCGTATTCGGGGTCATATACGGGCGTGTAGAGGATTCGGTGGATCGTCGTCGCGGGCACGCCGCGCATCCGGAGCACCGAGGCCGCCTTGTTGGTGGGCGCGAGGATCGCGAGCGTGCGCCGGTCGGGACGGCGCCTGCCCTCCCAGTCGCCCGAGACCACGTCGACGCCCGTCTCTTCCAGCGCCCGGTAGAGCGCGGCGAGCAGGAGCGTCTTGCCCGACCCGGCCTTGCCCACCACGGCCATGACCGAGGTTTTGCCCTCGCGCGGCGGGGTCAGGAGGCTGTTCTCGAGGTCGATCCCGGCACTGCGCAACGCCTCGGCGATGCGGTCATGGGCCTCGGCCTGATCCTCGGAATAGGTGAGCGCGGTCTGGGTCATGGGGCGACCATAGAGGGGGGTCGCCGGAGGGGCCAGAGGGATAGACGGGCAGACGGGTCGAGACAGCGCCATCCTGAGGGCGTGTCAGGAGGTAGATGGCCCGGGCGAAATGCCTACATAGCGGACACGGGCATCCGTACCGCGCGGGTCAAGGTCGAAAAGCCGGGGTCGTTTCGACAGGTATCCGCGCCATGTCTTGTCCGGAGTGGAACTGATTTTCATTGCGTGCTGCTTGGACATGATCTGGCCGAGCTGAGAAATTTTCATTCCGCTTCCATTCATGCCATGCGTCGCGATGACATCCCGGATCGTTTCGTCGAGTGAGGGCGAGCGGGGCGGCGTCGCGGATTTGGCGCAGTGGGCGGATAGCACGGGCAATTGCCTGAAGGACGAGCAGGCCATGCGGAAGGCTGCTGGAGCCTTGGTCTCTCCTGCGCCCGCGACATGAATCGCGCGGCTGCGAAGGTGCCAGGCGAGATGCGAAAAGTCACTGTCGGACGAAACGATCAGAGCAACGTCGTAGGGTGTTCGGAATGACAGGGACACTGCGTCGATGGCCAGCAGCATGTCTGCGGAGTTCTTGGACGAGCGGCCATACACGAAAACGAAGCCCGCTTCGGATGACCATGCCGCAAGCGCGTTACCGTTGCCATAGACGCGCATCACACGAACGTCGCCCAATGCAAGGGCGTGGGTGCGAATGTCGGCCGCCTGCGTCGGGGAAACATTGTCGCCGTCTATGAAAACCGCAACGCTTTGGGTCATGGTCCGGGCCTATCCAGTTGTCGTCCTGATACCACCCTGGCGCGGCGATTGGGCAAAACCGTGACAGGGGCATGACAGAATTCAGGCCGAGCGGGCAAGCGTCGGCGCGACGCCCGAACGACGGAACCAGTGGGCGGCCAGTGCGGGCGATACGCGCGCGCGGCGGGCGACGCGGGCGCGGCCGGTTTCCGTGCAGTCCCAGAGGCCGGCGCTTATCGTGTCGCGGCCTTCTCCTGCGCTTCCGATCACGGTGGGGGAGGACCCGATCAGCCGGTAGATGCGCGTCATGGGGGCATCGAACACGCCTGCGTAATGCGTCAGGCCAAAGCCACGGATCACCTCGCCGCCGCCCAGCATGAGGGCCGCGGCCACGCGGGCATCCGACCCCGGCGCGAGACAGAAGCGGGTGCATTCCCAGATGCGATCATCCCTTAGCTGACCGCCGGGCAGCAGGTGCGCAAACACATCGTTGATCATCGCAGGCCCGGTCGTCGGCAGAAGCCGCATGGAGCCGCCATGCACCCCCGGTGCCGGTTCCCAGATCACGTAGAGCGGGTTCAGCGGGTCGTATTGATCGCGCTCTTCGCCCGCCGCATCCACGGTCACATCCCAGCCCAGCCGGTCACGGAACTGCGTCGCGCGGTCGCGGAACATGCCATGGGCGAGGTCGGGAAAGCGGTCGAGATGAGCGCCGGAAACGAAACGCAGCATGGCGGTCCTCCTGTCTGCACGGGAAGACAGAAGGTGGAACGGGTTGTGTTAACGCTACGCGTGACCTGCGCCCGGTGAGGTTAATGCGCGGTAAACGGGGGGATTAAACCGCGTCGAGGGCCTGCAGGATGTCGGCCACAAGGTCGTCCGTGTCCTCGATCCCCACGGACAGGCGGATCAGCCCTGGCGTGATGCCCAGGGCCGTGCGCTGATCTTCGGACAGGCGCTGATGGGTCGTGGTCGCAGGGTGTGTGGCGATGGATTTCGCGTCACCCAGATTGTTCGAGATGATCACGATACCCAGCGCGTTGAGAAACCGGAAGGCCGCGTCCTGTCCGCCCTTGATGTCGAGCGAAATGACCGTGCCGCCCGCACCCATGTCGCGCATCACGAGATCATGTTGCGCATGGGAGGCGTGGCCAGGATAGATCGCACGCACCAGACCGGCATGGTCCTGCACGGCCTCGGTGATGGCCAGCGCGGTCGCGACCTGCGCCCTGACCCGGAGCGAGATCGTCTCGAGCCCCTTGAGCATTACCCAGGCGGTGAAAGGCGACATCGCGCCGCCGGTGTGCTTCATGTAGGGCTCGACCGTCTTGCGGATGAACTCGGTCGTGCCGAGGATCACGCCGCCCAGCGTGCGCCCCTGTCCGTCGATATGCTTGGTGGCGGAATAGACCACCACGTCGGCACCCTGTTCGATGGCGCGGGAATGGACCGGCGTGGCAAAGACATTGTCCACGATCACCCGCGCGCCCACCCCATGGGCCAGCTCTGCCACGGCGGGCAGGTCGATCACCTCGAGCGTGGGGTTGGCGATGGTTTCAAAGAAGACCGCCGCCGTGTCGGGGCGCAGCGCGGCGCGCCACTGGTCGAGGTCGGTGCCGTCGACGAAGGTGACATCGACGCCGAAGCGGGTGAGCACGTCCTCGAGGATGTAGAGGCACGACCCGAAAAGCGCCCGCGCCGCCACCACGTGATCACCGGCCCTGAGGCAGGAGGTCAGCGCACCGGAGACCGCCGCCATGCCGGAGGCCGTGGCGAAGGCCGCCTCTGCCCCTTCGAGCGCGGCGATACGATCCTCGAACATGGCCACGGTGGGATTGCCGTAGCGGGCATAGATGAACTCGTCCGGGCCGCTTTCGACAAAGCGGGCCTCGGCCTGTTCGGCACTGTCATAGACAAAGCCCTGGGTGAGGAAGATCGCCTCGCTTACTTCGTTGTATTGGCTGCGGCGTGTTCCGCCATGCACCATCCTGGTGCGGATGTTCCAGCTGTCCTTGCTCATCTCTTTGACCTCCGGGCGCGACGGCCCATCAAAAAAGCCCCGATGCGGTCAATCGCAAGGGGGCCTTGGTCCTGACCTTTTAGCGGGATGTTTTGAGTGGCCCGCAATCCGGTAACAAATCGCCACTGAGGGTGGTTTACGCGCGCGTTTCGGGTTGGTCAAGCGGTCGCGGGAAGTTCATTCCTTTTGGGGAGGCATTCACTACAGGCCAACGGGCGCGGACCGCGGCGTCCGGATCAGGCGTCGTCCGTGTCCTCGCTACTGTGCCTGGAAAAGACGCCGCTCTGGGTGATGAAGAAAAGAAAAATCGCCGCTGTCAGCCCGAAGGTCTTGAAATAGACCCAGGTTTCTTCGGTCATGGTGCGCCAGACGATTTCGTTGAGGACAGCCAGACCGAAGAAGAAATACATCAGCCGGCGGGTGAGAATCATCCAGCCCGTTTCGGTCAGGGGCATGAGCCCGTCCATCAGGGATTGAAGGTAGGACCGGCCCCGCATCAGCCCGAAGGCGAGCACGCCGCCGAAGAGAAGGTAGATGATCGTCGGCTTCATCTTGAAGAAGCGGGGATCGTTGAACCACACCGAAAGCCCGCCAAAGACGATGATCAGCACGGCTGTCACCATCTGCATTCGGCTCAGATGCCCGGTGAGCCACCAGAGTGCTGCGATGGACGCAAGGAAGACCGGGATGAAAAGCGCGGTGACGACGATGAAGCCCTGGTACTCGGTGCCGTCGATGGCAAAGGTTTCGTCCTTCAGCCAGAGATAGGCCGCGAAGAACAGGGCGATGGGCCCGAGTTCGAGCAGTGATTTGAGTCCGCCGCTGATTTTCTTTTCCGCCATGAGACCTGCCTCTGTCCTGTCACCCGCCCATTTCAACGATCACGGCGCCAAGCGCAATGAGAACCATGAGAGCGATGCGGCGGGGGCCGACGGTCTCGCGCAGGATCAGCCAGCCGATGAGCGCGGCAAAGACCACCGAGGTTTCGCGCAGCACGGCCGCTTCGCCGACCTTGTCGAGCCGCGTGGCCAGCATGATCGATCCAAAGGAGGTAAAGGCGACCAGCGCTCCGATCAAGCCCCGGGTGAGCAAAGGCCCCGGCGCGGGCCGGTCGGGCATCCGCTGCCAGCGCAGATAGGCCGCCGCGGGCAGGGTCATGCCTTCGAACATGAAGAACCAGGCCAGAAAGGACAGCGGATCGGCCGTGGCCCGGATCCCGTAGGCGTCATAGGTCGTATAGAGCGCCACAAGCAGGCCGGTGAGAACCGCGAGGATCAGCGCGGCGGGGAGCGTGTCGCGATCCACCCGGAGAAACAGCAGGTTGTAGACGGCAAGGCCGAAGATGCCGGTCAGCAGAACCCCGACGCCCAGCCATTGGATCAGCGTGAAGCTTTCGGAGAAGATCAGATAGGCTCCGATCACCGCAAAAAGCGGCCCGGTGCCGCGCACCACCGGGTAGACCACCGTGTAGGCGCCCTTGGTATAGGCCTGCGCCTGAAGGCATTTGTAGATCACATGGATCGCCACCGCCCCGGCAAAGATGGGCCACATATGGGGCTCGGGCCGGGGCACGAGGAACAGCGCGATCGGCGTGGCGATCACAAAAAGCCAGATGTCGATGGCCCCGCGTGTGAGCCAGGGGTCGTGGCGGCCCTTTTGCAAGGCACCGAAGACGGCGTGCAGGAAGGCGGCGAGAATGGCCAGCGCCAGGGCGAGATCACGGCCTGCGGGTGTGCCTTCGAGAGAGATGAGCCAGTCGCTCAATTGTGGGCCGCTGGGGGCTGACTGCCCCCAGACCCCCGTGAGTATTTTTGACGAAAAGAATAGTTTGCCGGGGAGCAGGTCATGGGGAGGTCTGCGCGTTACGTCTACGCGCCGTGCGTACCGCGGATGGGATAGTCGTTGTCCAGCACATATTTGATCCGGCCGGGGAGTGGGCCCAGTTCCGGGCGCAGGAAGGGGGCGTTTGAGATATCGACCATGTGTAGGTTGCCCTCCGGGTTGATCAGGAAGAGGCCGGGTTCGGCGAAGGGGCGGTCGGTTTCCTGGGGCGAACGGGGATCGGAGATGTAGAGGCCGAGTGAGGTCATCTGTTCAATGGTGAGGCCGTATCCGACAGGGACCGTAAGGCTCAGATCGCTTGCCAGCTTGTGCGCCTTGGCGGCGGTGTCGGCGGAGACTGTGACGACCTCGATGCCCATGCCGGCAAACTCCGCCAGCTTGGGTTCAAGTGCGGTCAGGTAATCGCGGCAGATCGGGCAGTGGATGCCGCGATAGACGAAGATGAGTTGCCAGTCACCGGCTTCGGGCTGACCCAGGGTGATCTGGCCGCCGCCGTTGCGGTCGACTTGGGTGATTGGGAATGGCCTTCCGGAAGCGAGGGCGTTGGGCATGGGTGGGGTCCTTTACTGATCGAGGCCGGTGAGCGCCGCGGCGAAGTCTTCGGGATCGAAAGGGGCGAGGTCATCGATCTGTTCGCCCACGCCGATGGCGTGGATGGGCAGGCCGAACTTGTCCGCGAGCGCCACCAGAACGCCGCCCTTGGCGGTGCCGTCGAGCTTGGTCATGATGAGGCCGGACACATCGGCGAGCTTCTGGAAGGTCGCGACCTGGCTCAGCGCGTTCTGGCCGGTGGTGGCGTCAAGAACCAGGAGCGTGTTGTGGGGCGCGGTTTCGTCCTTCTTGCGGATGACGCGGACGATCTTGGCCAGCTCCTCCATCAGGTCGGTACGGTTCTGCAGGCGCCCTGCCGTGTCGATCATCAGCAGGTCCGCGCCGTCGCGCTGGGCCTGGTCCATGGCGTCGAAAGCGAGGCTGGCGGGGTCTGACCCTTCGGGGGCGGTGAGCACAGGCACACCGGCCCGGTCGCCCCAGATCTGCAGCTGTTCGACGGCGGCCGCGCGGAACGTATCGCCCGCGGCGATCACGACGGATTTGCCCGCCGCCCTGAACTGTGACGCCAGCTTGCCGATGGTCGTGGTCTTGCCCGAGCCGTTGACGCCGACCACCAGCACCACTTGCGGGGTCTTGGCGTAGAGCGGCATGGGGCGTGCGACGGGTTCCATGATGCGTGTGATCTCGGCGCTCAGAAGCTCCTTGATCTCCTGCGTGGAGAGGCGTTTGCCCATGCGGCCTTCGGCCATGTTGGCGGTCACGCGGAGCGCGGTGTCCACGCCCATGTCGGCGGTAATGAGCAACTCTTCGAGCTGCTCCAGCATGTCGTCATCCAGCGCCCGGCGGGTGACCCTGACCTTTTCCTTGCGGCCCAGAAGGCGGCCCAGGAAGCCGGGTTTGGCGGCGGGTTCCTCGGGTTCGGGTTCGGCAAGAGGCCCCGGCTCGGGGGCCGGGGCGGGTGGTCGAGACGCAACCGACACGTCCCGGACTTGATCCGGGACCTTGACCCGTGGTTCCGCTTTCTCAGGCTCAGGCTCAGGCTCAGGCTCAGGCTCAGGCTCAGGCTCAGGCTCAGGCTCTTTGGGCGCTTCTGCCGAGCGGTCCTGCCTGTCTTCACTGATGACTTGCTCGGGCTCGGGGTCCGAGACTATCGCTTCTTCAGGTTCAGGTTCAGGTTCAGGTTCAGGTTCAGGTTCAGGTTCAGGTTCAGGTTCAGGTTCAGGTTCAGGTTCAGGTTCAGGTTCAGGTTCAGGCGTGGGCTCGGGAGCTGGCTCTGGCGCTGGTTCGGGGTCCGGGGTGGGCTCCGGTTCGGGGTCTGAAAGGGCCGCAACCTCCACCTCGATTTCTTCCTCGGTGCCGCCGTCCTTGACAATCGCGTCCAGCCCTTCCTCGATCTTGGAGGAGGATTTGAAGAGCCTGTCTTTGAGCTTCTTGAAGAATGACATCCTGTGCGTCCCGAAAATCCGTCAATTCCACCTAATGCGGTTGCGGATGATTTGGAAGGGGAGGCGTCACTTCAATGGCAGCCACGCGAAGGCGAGGAAAAAGCCCAGCTGCGCCAGCCAATAGGCGGGCCAGACGATGTAGGGCGTGATCCGGTGCAGGCCTGTGCCGGGTTGAAGGGCGAACATCCCGAAGGCGAGCGCCATGTCGGACAGGATGAAAATCGCCGCTGCGGGTGCGGCCAGGGCGAGGGGGCCGAGGGCGGGGTTTCCGGTTTCGTGCGGATCACACCTCGTCGGGGAAGTGCTTCATGGTGAGCCGGATCGGATTCGGCGCGGCCTGACCCAGGCCACAGATCGAGGCGTCGGCCATGGCTGTGCACAGCTCTTCGAGCAGCGGTTGATCCCAGCGGTCCGCCTGCATCAGCTTCACGGCCTTTTCACAGCCCACACGGCAGGGGGTGCATTGGCCACAGCTTTCATCCTCGAAAAACCGCAGCATGTTGAGCGCGGCGTCGCGGGCGCTGTCGGCCTCCGAGAGGACCACGATGGCCGCGGAGCCGATGAAGGTGCCATGTTCCTGCAGGACGTCGAAATCCATCGGGATGTCGGCCATGGACGCAGGCAGGAGCCCCGCCGAGGGTCCGCCGGGCTGGTAGGCCTTGAACGTGTGGCCGTCCACCATACCGCCGCAGGCCTCGATGATGTCCTGCATGGTGGAGCCGGCGGGCAGCAGGTGCACGCCGGGGTTTTTCACACGGCCCGAGACCGAAAAGGAGCGCAGGCCCTTGCGGCCGTTCTTCTCGACGCCCGACAGGATTTCGCCGCCCTCGCGCAGGATGCGCGCGACCCAGAGCAGGGTCTCGACATTGTTCACGAGGGTGGGACGGCCGAAGAGGCCGACATTGGCCACGAAGGGCGGTCGGTGGCGGGGCAGGCCGCGCTTTCCCTCGATGCTTTCGATCATCGCGCTTTCTTCGCCGCAGATATAGGCACCCGCACCGCGGCGCAGGTCGATATAGCCGGGCGCGACGATGCCGGCCTCTTCGAGGGACGCAATCTCGTCGGCGAGTATTTTCAGTACTGCCGGGTATTCGTCGCGCATGTAGATGAAGCATTTCTCGGCCTCGACGGCCCAGGCACCGATCAGCATCCCTTCGAGAAAGAGATGCGGGGTGCGTTCGAGGTAATAGCGGTCCTTGAAAGTGCCCGGTTCGCCCTCGTCGCCGTTGACGGCGAGATAGCGCGGACCCGGCGCGGCACGCACGAAACCCCATTTGCGGCCCGAGGGGAAGCCCGCGCCGCCAAGGCCGCGCAGACCTGCATCGAGAAGCGTTTGCTGGATCGTTTCGAAATCACCGCCCTGGCGGATTTCGGAAAGCTTGGCATAGCCGCCCGCGGCCTGGTAGGCGGCGAGGTCCTCGTAACCGGGGATATGCGCATGGGTGTCGCCCGCGGAAATGGCGGCCTGCACCTTTTCCGGCGTGGCGTGGTCGATATGGTTGTGGCCCAGTTCCAGCACCGGCGCGGTGTCGCAGCGGCCCATGCAGGGCGCACGCAACACGCGGACGTCGCTCGGGTCGAGCCCGTCCTCGAGCGCGGATTTCAGCTGCTGCGCACCGGCGATCTCGCAGGCCAGCGAGTCGCAGACCCGGATGGTCAGCGCGGGCGGCGGCGTCTCGCCCTCTTTCACCACATCGAAATGTGCGTAGAAGGTCGCGACCTCGTAAATCTCGGCCATGGAGAGGCGCATTTCCTCGGCCAGGGCGCGCAGATGCGCCGCAGAGAGGTGGCCATGGGAATCCTGGATCAGGTGCAGGAACTCGATCAGCAGATCGCGGCTGCGCGGGCGGTCGCCCAGAAGCGCGCGGACCTCGTTCCAGGCCTGGTCGTCAAGCTGCCGACCCTTTGGAGTGTGGCGGCCCTTGCCCTTGCCCGATTTCCACACGCCTTTGCGTTCGTCCAGTGCCATGTAATGCTTCCCATTTCCGCGCGTGAGCCAGACATAGCCGCTTGGACGCAGCAGGTGGAGACCAAAAACGACACAAATGGCCTCAGATTCGTTGGGCCAAGGCTGCAATTGGAGCGGCGTTTCGCAAAGCGGCCGGTGGGGCGCATTTGCGAAACGCCTTGAATGCGAGGCACGTTGCAGATTTTTCGCCTTTAACGCGCAACTCTGGTTTAACGCGGGAGGCTTTATTACGCTGCCGGTCAGCGGGCCCATGTCCCGCCGAGTGAGAAAGCAGGATCCGGTCATGTTTTTATTCGCCTTTGCAACGCTTTGCCCCGTCGTGCTGCTGCTTCTGGCCGTGCTTTGGGGCGGGGTGATGCCGCTGGTCGCGCTGGGCTACATGACGGTGCTGGTCTTTGGTCTGGATCGGCTGATCGCGGTCGAGGCGAAGAACCGCGCGCGCGATGCCGAGTTTCCGGCGGCCGATGCGCTGCTTTACGTGTTGGGGCTGTCGCATCTGGTGCTGCTGGTCGCGGCGGTCTGGGCGGTGGCGGGGCCAGGCGGGCTGAGCGCACTCAACCGGGTCCTGATCGCGGTGACGGCGGGAATGATCTTTGGCCAGGTGTCGCATCCCGTGGCGCATGAGCTGATCCACAGACCCGGGCGCGGGGCGCGGCTGTTGGGGCGGCTGATCTACTCCACGCTTCTGTTCGGGCACCACGCGAGCGCGCATCTTCTGGTGCATCACATACATGTGGGCAGCGACGCGGACCCGAACAGTCCGCGCCTGGGCCGCGGGTTTTACCGCTATGCGTTGAGGGCCGGGATCGGATCGTTTCGCGCCGCCCTGCGCGCCGAGACGACACGGCACGGGCGCGGGCAGCCACGCGCGGCGTGGCGTCATCCCTTTGTCTTTTACACAGGCGTTGCGGTGCTGAGTGCCGCGAGCGCGGGCGCGGCGCTGGGCTGGGCCGGATTCGGGGCATTTCTGGCCATCGTGATCTATGCGCAGATGCAGATACTGCTGTCGGATTACGTTCAGCATTACGGGCTGCGCCGCAAGGTTCTGGACAATGGCAAGCTGGAGCCGGTGGGGCCGCAGCACTCGTGGAACGCGCCGCATTGGTATTCCTCGGCGCTGATGGTCAACGCGCCGCGGCATTCGGATCACCATATGACGCCGACGCGGCCCTATCCGGCCTTGCAGCTGCAGCCCGGGACCATGCCGATGCTGCCTCTGCCGGTGCCGATGATGGCGGCGATTGCGCTGGTCCCGCCGCTGTGGCGCAAGGTGATGGACCGACGCGTGGCCGAATGGGCGTGACTCTGCCCGCGCCGCAATTCGGGATGGTGCAGGCCCCGGGTCTTTGGCAGAGTGGGGTCATGCGCTTGATCCTTTCACGTCTCGTCCTCGCCGCCGCCGCCGCCCTCACCCTCGGCACCGCGTGGCCCGTCTGGGCCGGTCAGACCATGAGCGCGGAGGCCTTCGACCGCTATACGCAGGGCAAGACCTTCTACTATGGCTCGCGCGGGGTGCCCTATGGCGCAGAGGAATACCTGGAGAACCGGCGCGTGCGCTGGTCGTTCCTGGACGGGCGCTGTCAGGAGGGCGAGTGGTACGAGGAGAGCGAGCTGATCTGTTTCGTCTACGAGAACCAGTCCGAGCCGCAATGCTGGAGTTTCGAGATCGGGGCACAGGGCCTGATCGCGCGGTTCGAAAACGATCCCGCGCAGACCGAGCTCTATGAGGTCGAGCAAAGCGACGAGCCGCTCTACTGCATGGGCCCTGACGTGGGCTCCTGAGCGCCGTCACCGGCCCATCCGGACGGCGCGCGCGCCGGTTTGCCGCGTCTTCGGGCCTGTGTCCCCGGCGTTGACAATTCGTGGCCTCTGTCCAAGGCTCGCGCCATGGATGACACGGAATGACATCAGGCGGGCGGATGGCCGGGATCGACGTGGGCGGCACGTTCACCGATCTCGTCGAACTGGACGCAGGCACCGGGCAGGTGCGGCTGGCCAAGGTGCCCACGACGCCGGACAACCAGGCCTTTGGCGTGATGAATGCGCTGGGCGCGGCGGCGTGCGATCTGACGGCGCTGGACCTGATCGTGCATGGCACCACCACCACCACCAACGCCGTGCTCGAGCGCAAGCTGAGCCGGACGGGGCTGATCACCACGCGAGGGTTTCGCGATGTGCTGGAGCTGGGGCGGCGCACCCGGCCGCAGCCTTACGGGATGACCGGGCAATTCGTGCCGCTGATCCCGCGCGACCTGCGCCTTGAGGTGTCCGAGCGGATGGATGCGGATGGCAACACGCTTGTGCCGCTGGACGAGGGCGCGGTGGAAGAGGCCGCGCAGCGGCTGATCCTGGCGGGATGCGAAGCGGTGGTGGTGCATTTCCTGCACGCCTATGCCAACCCCGCCCATGAGCTGCGCGCGGCGGAAATCCTGCGCGGCGTCTGGCCCACGGGCCATGTCACGCTGGCCCATGCGATCCTGTCGGAGGCGCGCGAATACGAGCGTGGCGTCACGGCGGCGGTGAATGCCAGCGTTCAGCCGATCCTGACCCGCTATGTGTCGCGCCTGACCGAGGAACTGAGCGCCGGCGGTTATCGCGGTGATCTGCTGGTGATGAACGGCAATGGGGGCATGGTCTCGGCGCGGAACGTGGCGCAGGACGCCGCCAAGACGGTGATGTCCGGGCCTGCCTCGGGGGTCATGGCGGCGGCCTTTACCGGGCGCGCCGCAGGGATGGGCGATCTCATCACCTATGACATGGGCGGCACCTCGACCGACGTGGCCATGGTGCGCGGGGCCGAGCCCGCGGTCTCGAACGAAATCGAGATCGAATACGCGATGCCGATCCATGTGCCGATGGTCGATGTCCGCACGGTGGGCGCGGGCGGCGGGTCGATTGCACGGGTCACGGCCTCGGGTCTGTTGGAAGTGGGGCCGCAAAGCGCCGGGGCCGATCCCGGGCCGGTCTGTTACGGCCGGGGCGGCACGGAGCCGACGATTTCGGACGCCAACCTGCTTCTGGGGCGGCTCGATCCGGCACAGCTGTCTGTGGGCAGCAAGGTGTCGCTGGGCGAGGTGCGTGCGATTTTTGCCGAAAAGCTGGCCGCGCCCCTCGGGGTGAGCGTGGATGAGGCCGCCGAGGCGGTGATCCGCATGGCCAACACCACCATGGCCGGTGCCATTCGCATGGTGTCCCTGTCGCTGGGCGCGGACCCGCGCGACTTTGCGCTGTTTGCCTTTGGCGGAGCGGGGCCTCTGCACGCCGCGGCACTGGCGCGTGAGCTGGCCATTCCGCGCGTGCTGGTGCCCAGCCGACCGGGGATCACCAATGCGATCGGCTGTGTCGTGGCCGATCTCAGGCATGATTTCGTGACCACGGTGAACAAGCCGCTGGACAGTTTCGTGACCGGCGATCTGGACGATATCTTCGACGCGCAGACTCTTCAGGGCGAGCGGCTGATCAAGCAGGAGCGTGTGGACATCACCGAAATGCGCCGGGTGCATTCGGTGGATATGCAGTTCGTCGGGCAGACGCATCTGCTGCGGGTCGATCTGGAGCATCCGGATGTGACCATCGAGGAGCTGGGCGCGCTCTTCGAGGCGGCCTATTTCAAGCGTTTCAAGGTGCAGCTGAGCGAGATCAGGGCGAACCTAGTGAATGTGAACACGTCGCTGATCGGGGCGCGCCCGCCGCTGGACCTGACCACATTGATCGACCCGGCCGGACGCAGGGCCAGCACACAGGAGGCCCGCACCGGCACGCGCCAGGTGCGCTTTGACGGGGACGTGCAGGAGACGCCGGTCTATTGGCGGGATCATCTGCCATTGGAGGCGACGCTGGCGGGGCCTGCGGTCATCGAGCAGATGGACACGACGATCATCATCGGTCCCGGTGACACGGCCCGGGGCGACAAGCAGGGCAATATCGTGATCGGGGTAGGGACATGAGCCGTCCTGATCCCATCACCCTGTCGGTCATCCAGGCCAGGCTGCAACAGGTCTGTGACGAGATGGACCTCGCCTTTTCGCGCGCCGCCTTTTCGCCGGTGATCGCCGAGGCCAATGACCGCTCGGACGGCATCTATGACGCTGCCGATGGCGCGCTGATCGCCCAGGGCGCCGGTGGGCTGCCGGTTTTCGTGGGCACGATGCAATATTCGACCCGAACCCTGATCGAAATGATCGAGGCAGGACAGGTCGCACCCCCCAAGCCAGGGGACATCTACATCGTGAATGACCCCTATCTGGGCGGCACGCATCTGATGGATGTGCGCTTTGTCAGACCTTATTATCGCGACGGGGCCCTTTACTGCTGGCTCAGCAATACCGGGCATTGGCCCGATACCGGCGGCGCGGTGCCGGGCGGGTTTTCGGCCAGTGCCACGGCGGTCGAGCAGGAGGGGCTGCGCCTGCCGCCGGTGCGCCTGTTCAAGCAGGGCCGGATGGATGCGGAAATCTATGCGATCATCTGTTCCAACATCCGGGTCGCCGATCAGCGGATCGGGGACGTGAAGGCCCAGGCCGCGGCGCTCGAACTGGGGGCCGAGCGGCTGGACCTGCTGCTGGACCGATACGGCGACGACACGGTGCGCGCGGCCATCGATGAGTTGCGCGCGCGGGCCGCCGAGCAGATGCGGACTTTTGTGGCCGAGATGCCGGAGGGCGCGCACAGGTCGGTGGCCTGGATCGACAGCGACGGGGTGGTGAACGAGCCGCTGGAAATCCGGCTGTGTGTCACCCGCGAGGGTGATGGTCTGACCTTTGATTTCACGGGTTCGAGTGCGCCCTGCAAGGGGCCGATGAATTCGGTCCGGGCGACGACCCTGAGCTCGGTCTATCTGGCGATGCGCCACATCTTTCCCGAAGTGCCGATCAGCGCCGGTGCGTTTGAGCCGCTCAGAGTGACGGGAATCGAAGGCACGTTCCTTGACGCGCAGTATCCGCGGCCCGTGTCGGGCTGTGCGGCGGAGGTAAGCCAGCGCATCGCCGAGGCGGTATTTGCCGCATTGGTGCCAGTCTTGCCGGATCGCGTGACAGCCGCCCCCGCCGGGACCAGCGGCAATTTCGCGTTGGGCGGGCATGATCCCGAACGGGCCCGGGATTTCGTGATGTACCAGCTCTCGGGCGGGGGCTATGGCGGCTATGCGGGCGGCGATGGGCTTGCCAACGGGTGTTCGACCATCGGCATCTCGAAGGCGCCGCCGGTGGAGATCATGGAGCAGGCCTATCCGGTGCTCTATCACCGCTATGCGCTGCGCGAAGGGTCGGGCGGTGCGGGCCGGATGCGCGGCGGATTCGGGCTGGACTATGAGGTCGAGCTGCGGCGCGGCCAGGCCACGGCGAGTTTCGTGATGGACCACGGACGATTCGGACCGCAAGGGGCGATGGGCGGCGGTGATGGCGCGGTGAACGAGGTGACGGTGTGGCAGAACGGGGTGGCCTATACGCCGCTGCATCTGTCGAAAGAGCAGGACATTCCGATGGTCCCCGGTGATCGGGTGCGGGTGCGCACGCCCGGGGGCGGCGGCTATGGCGACCCGTTCGCGCGCGAGGTCGAGGCGGTGGCCGAAGACGTGCGGCTGGAGCGGTACACGGCCGATCAGGCGCGGGAGCGGTTCGGCGTCGTGCTGCGCGACGATGGCAGCGTCGACGAAGATGCAACGCGCGGCATCAGGGCGCGCGGGTAGCCTCGACCGCTATTTTCCGCGCGGAAAATAGTCCGGAAAATGTGCATTTTCCGGCTCTTCTCAGCCGCCGCGTACCAGATCGTCCTCGTCATCG
>Ga0316205_10000765_pt1 | contig 50218 bp, 54 predicted proteins | sample 3monthpyrite_MG_FD_204941 | JGI IMG/M metagenome (GOLD analysis project Ga0316205, IMG submission 204941) | Microbial mat bacterial communities from mineral coupon in-situ incubated in ocean water Damariscotta River, Maine, United States -... | ecosystem: Environmental > Aquatic > Marine >...
TTTTAAATCAGGAAATTGTAGCTAAAAAAGAAGGATTACCAAAGTTTAATGTTGGTGTAAATTATACCATAGTAGGTAACAATCCTAATTCAGTAGCATCAGATAATGGTAAAGACGTGTTCTTGTTTCCATCTGTAGGTGTAACTATTCCTTTATATCGTAAAAAATATAAGGCTTTAATTAAAGAAGCACAATATAGACAAGAAGCTGAAATATCTAGAAAAGAGGATAAAAAGAATACTTTGAGTTCTGTTTATGAAAATACATATAAAGATTTTAATGATGGCAACAGACGGATTTTATTGAATGAAAGGCAATCTGACATTGCTAAAAAAGTATTAGACATACTTATTGTGTCGTACTCTACAAATGCAAAAGACTTTGAAGAGGTACTGCGCATAGAACGCCAATTATTAAAATACGAATTAGAACATCAAAAAGCATTAACCGATAAGAATGCCGCAGCAGCATTTATGGATTATTTAATAGGAAAATAAAAATTATGGAAAAATATAAAAAATATATCATAGCAGCCGGTATTTTAATACTCGGAATTATTTTAGGAAATGTGTTTTCTGGCGGAAGTTCAGAAACCGCACAAACTGAGGGAGAACACGAATTTGTTCAAGATCCAATAACACAATTATGGACTTGCTCCATGCATCCACAAATAAAGTTGGAAGAGCCTGGAAATTGCCCAATTTGTGGTATGGAACTTATTCCGTTGGAAGCGTCCGATGAATCTTCAGAAAACATTGCAGACGACGAAATTGTAATGAACGAACAAGCTTATCAATTAGCAAATATACAAACCACAGTGGTTGAAAAAGCAAGTGCCAACAAAGAGATACGATTATTGGGTCGTGTAAAGCCTGATGAACGTAGATTATATTCTCAAGTATCTCATATACCTGGTCGTATAGAACGTTTGTACGTTAATTTTACAGGTGAAAAAATATATACTGGTCAAAAAATAGTACGTATATATTCACCAGAATTAATCTCTGCCCAAAAAGAATTGTTTGAAGCTATAAAGTCTAAGGATATTTACCCACAACTTTATACTGCATCACGCAATAAATTAAAGCTTTGGAAACTGTCTGACAAACAAATCGAGGCTATTGAGGCCTCAGGAGTTGTGCAGGAACAAATCGATATTTTATCCGATCATTCAGGTTATGTTATGAGTAAAAATGTAGAACTTGGAGATTATATTAAAGCTGGTGGTAATTTGTTTGATATTGCCAATTTAAGTTCAGTTTGGGTTATGTTTGAAGCTTATGAAGCAGATATTCCTTGGATACACATTAACGACAAGGTAAGCTTTAATATACAAGCTATTCCTGGAAAAACCTTTGAAGGTAAAATTACCTATGTTGATCCTTTTGTATCTTCTAATACCAGAGTTGCCAAAGTACGTGTAGAGGTAAATAACCCATCAAACAAGTTATTACCAGAAATGTATGCTAGTGGCATTATCCAGGCAAAAATGAAAGGGATGGAGAACACCATTGTTATCCCAAAATCAGCAGCGTTATGGACAGGGAAGCGTGCCGTTGTCTATGTAAAAGTACCACATGAAAACACTATTTCTTTTGTGTACAGGGAAGTTACTTTAGGACAAGATATGGGCGAGTTCTATAGTATAGTAGAAGGTCTAGAAGAAGGTGAAATTGTTGCAACTAATGGGGTGTTTAGAATTGATGCCTCTGCTCAATTATTGGGACAAAAAAGTATGATGAATCCTGACGGAGGTAAGCCAAATTTAGGTCATGCAGGCATGGACATGGGCGGTGACGCTAAAGCTGATGGAGAAGATCATTCTAAAATGGATATGAGTAACACAACCACAGAAAGTGAAACAAAACATACAGACATGAACCAACGCATTACCACAACCGATGCTTTTAAAAGTCAATTAGAGCAGGTCTTTAATGCTTATATTGAATTAAAGGATGCCTTTGTAGGTGACGATAATAGTATCGCAAGTGCTTCTGCTAAAACGGTATTGAGTGCTATGAAAAAAGTAGATATGAAACAATTATCCAATAATGAAGCACATAATCACTGGATGACAATATCCAAAGAGATTACAGAATCTGCGACCTCCATTTCAGAAATTTCGGATATAGAAAAACAGCGTGGCCATTTTAAGCATCTTTCGGCACATTTCTCAAAGGCAGTAAAACTGTTTGGTGTTAATCAGAAGGTTTACGAACAATTTTGCCCAATGGCAGACAATAATGCTGGAGCCTATTGGTTAAGCCTCAACGAACCTATAAAAAACCCTTACCTAGGAGCAAAAATGTTGACCTGTGGTGATGTAAAAGCAGTAATTGTAAAATAATAAAAACTTAAAACATATGAAAAATTCAAATTTTAAAACAGTAGTAATGATGGCCTTAATAATGGGTATGTCAAGTGCAATTTATGCACAGCATGATCATAGCAAAATGAATATGAAACAAGATGATCATGGTATGTCTGATCATAGCGATATGGTAAAGTTAAACGATAAGAACTTAACCAAAGCATACATGCATTATACTATGATAAAAGAAGCATTAGTTGAAGCTAATTCTGAAAAGGCACAAAAAGCCTCTAAAATGCTTGTTGGGATTTTAAAGAAAAACGATGATGCAACTGACGCAAAAAAAGTAGCAGAAGAAATGGCTTCAAAGTCTAATATTATGGACCAACGTATCGTATTTTCTAAGCTTACTACAGCATTCGAACCTTTGTTAAAAGATAACGTGACCGAAGGCGAAATTTTTAAGAATTTTTGTCCTATGGCAAACGATGGTGGCTCATACTGGTTTTCAAATTCCAATAAAATTGTAAACCCTTATATGGGAAAAGCTATGGCAAGTTGTGGAAGTGTAAAAGAATCATTTAAATCTATGAATTAATAGCAGAAGCTGGTTTATCAATGCCTTTAATAGCATTTTTAAGCCAGCTTATTAATCAAAAAAAATAAAGTCATGAAAGAAATTAAAGCATTTATCCGAAAAGAAAAGCTTAATGAAGTAGCAAAAGATCTAAAAAAAAACCAGTTCTGTTGTTTTACGGTCTTTGAAGGAGAAGGCGTTGGAAATTATTCAGACGAAGACACCCAATTTCCAAGTTTAAACTTCCCTTTTTTACATAATAAGGTTATTAAAATAGAAATTGTATGTAATAAGGAAGATGTCGATAAAGTTGTAGACACCATAAGAACCCATGCACATACAGGCAAAAGGGGTGATGGTTTAATCTATGTAAGCAATGTTGAAAGCCGTATAAGAATTAGGGATGGTGAAAGAAATGGGTAATAACTAGAACGCTTGTGCATTTACTCATGTAAAAGCGTTATTGAAGGTACTGAACGAAGTTAATTTTATACATTTTGGTCTGAATTATGCACAACATAGCTTAAAAAAATAAAGACATTTGCATTGCGGTTTTAATCATAAAAATTAATACAGGCAATTTTTTTCTAATCATTAAATTAATAGTATGAAGCATACATATAAAATAACAGGAATGACATGCCATGGTTGTAAAGCCAATGTGGAAATTTCTTTAAGTAATTTAAAAGAGGTGACTAAGGTTGAAGCCAATTTAGATACGGAAGAAGTTATGGTAGAAATGACTTCGCATGTTTCTATTAGCACACTTCAAGAAAGGCTCATGAAATCTGGGCTGCATTACAACATAGAAATGCCTGGGCATAATGGCAAGCATACACATAGCCATCAGGACTCAGAGGAACATAAAGGTGTAAATGAAGAATATTATTGCACCATGCTTTGCGAAGGCGATAAAACTTACGATAAACCAGGAAAATGTCCCGTATGTAAGATGAAACTTGTACCTAAGAATGCTGAAGACCATACTAATAACCATAAGCACGTGCATAACGCAGACCATCATCACAAAGCTGTTAAAGATGGCAATGGGGTATTTTATTGTCCTATGCATTGCGAAGGTGAAAAAACATACAATCAAGCAGGTAGTTGCCCCGTTTGTGGCATGGATTTGATTGAGCAGCCAAAAGCGGTTCAAGATGTACAATATACTTGCCCAATGCATCCAGAGGTGATTAAAGATTCGCCAGGATCCTGCCCTATTTGTGGTATGGATTTGGTACCCATGGAACCTTCAGAAAGTGAAGAGAGCAAGACCTATAAGAAGTTGCTTAAAAAAATGAAAATAGCGACACTATTTACCGTTCCGGTGTTGTTTATTGCTATGGCAGATTTTATTCCGAATAACTTTTTATTGGATATTACATCACAAGAAAACTGGAACTTGGTACAGTTTGCACTATCGCTTCCAGTGGTTTTTTATGCCTGTTGGATGTTTTTTGTACGTTGCTGGAAATCCATAAAAACATGGAATCTCAACATGTTTACACTTATTGGTATTGGTACAGGAGTTGCTTTTCTTTTTAGTGTTTTCGGAATGATTTTCCCGGAACTTTTTCCAGATCAGTTTAAAACCGAGGCAGGTACTGTTTTTGTCTATTTTGAAGCAACCACAGTTATTTTAACGCTGGTATTATTAGGACAACTTTTAGAAGCCAGAGCGCATAGTCAAACCAGTGGTGCCATAAAAGAATTATTAAAGTTAGCACCTAGTGAAGCCACATTGGTGACACCAGGTGGTGAAGACAAAGTCATTTCCATACACGATATTAAAAAAGAAGACTTATTGCGTGTAAAACCAGGTGATAAAATTCCGGTTGATGGTAAAATTCATGAAGGACATGGTGTTATTGATGAATCCATGATTACTGGAGAACCTATTCCTGTTGATAAATATGAAGGTGAAGCCGTAAGCTCTGGTACCATTAATGGTAATAAATCATTTGTTATGGTGGCAGAAAAAGTGGGTTCTGATACCTTACTATCGCAAATCATTCAAATGGTAAATAATGCAAGCCGTTCTAAAGCACCCATACAAAAACTGGCAGATAAAATTTCTAAATATTTTGTACAGATAGTTATAGTAGTTGCGGTAATTACCTTTTTAATATGGCGTTATTATGGCCCAGAACCAGCTATGGTCTATGCTTTTGTTAATGCTATTGCAGTATTGATTATTGCTTGTCCTTGCGCTGTAGGTTTGGCAACACCAATGTCTGTAATGGTTGGCGTTGGAAAAGGTGCATTAAATGGTGTGCTTATTAAAAATGCTGAAGCTCTGGAAAACCTAGACAAAGTCAATGTATTGATAACCGATAAAACAGGTACTATTACCGAAGGCAAACCATCGGTTGAAAAAGTAGTCGATTTATCCAAAACCAATGACGACAAATTACTGCTTAAATACATCGCATCTGTTAACCAATATAGTGAGCATCCTCTTGCTGAAGCTGTCGTAAATTATGCCAAAGAAGGTAAAATGTCACTAGAAGAAGTTAACGATTTTGAAGCCGTTACAGGAAAAGGTGTAATAGGAACAGTAAAGACCAACAAAATAGCATTAGGCAATAAAAAATTGATGCAATCAGTAAATGCATCAATCCCAACAGAGGTAGATGCAAAAATAGTTGAAGAACAAAAATTGGGTAAAACTGTATCCTATATTTCGGTAAATAAGGAAGTTGTTGGTTATGTGTCCATAACCGATGCCATAAAAGAAACCAGTAAACAAGCCATTGCATCTTTGCAAAAACAAGGAGTCGATGTTATTATGATGACTGGGGATAATGAAAACACCGCTGAAGCTGTGTCAGCAGAGTTAAATTTGTCAAGCTTTAAAGCCGATTGTTTACCAGAAGACAAACTAAGGTACATTGAAGAATTACAAAGCCAAGGTAAAGTAGTGGCTATGGCTGGTGATGGCATTAACGATGCACCTGCATTGGCACAATCTGATATTGGAATTGCCATGGGAACCGGAACAGACGTTGCTATTGAAAGCTCGGAAGTAACACTGGTAAAAGGCGATTTGTTGGGTATTGTAAAAGCAAAAAATTTAAGCCATAGTGTTATGAAAAATATTAAACAAAATCTGTTTTTTGCGTTTTTTTATAATGTACTTGGAATACCATTAGCAGCAGGTGCTTTATATCCTGTATTTGGGTTATTACTTTCTCCAATTATTGCAGCAGCAGCTATGAGTTTTAGCTCATTTTCAGTAATTGTAAATTCTTTACGATTGAGAAATATAAAATTAGATAAATAATAATAAATTATTAAAATAACGATCAATTTAAATTTAAATAAAATGAAAAAATTAATAAAAAAATCAGGAGTACTATTAGTAGTAGCTTTTAGTATAGTGGCATGCAATTCAGAAGCCAAACAAAGTATTACAAAAGAAACGGCCGTTGTCACTCCACAAAAAGTGATTAATCAGGAAACTCAGCAAGAATATAAAATAGGGTCTAAAATACCAAACGATTTAGTGTGTATGGTGAACGATGCGTATATGGGAAAACCACAAATACCAGTTCCAGTAAATGGTAAGACTTACTATGGTTGCTGCCAAATGTGTGTAGGTGCATTAAATAACAATGAAACTGCCAGAACAGGTATTGACCCGTTTAGCAATAAAGAAGTAGATAAAACCGAAGCCTATATTGTATTAATGAAAGAAGAGGGCGACGTAGCTTATTTTGAGTCTAAAGAAAATTATTTAAGCTTCTTAAAGAAGCAAAAATAAGTATTAATAAAATTTTTAATTTTACGAGTTAAGCGTCATCAATGCTTAAAAAAAAATGAATAATAATTCTTTTTTTAAATATAGTATTTACTTTTTTGCAATGTTTATTGTGAGTACAGTGCTGCACGCTCAAAAAGAAAAATCTGTTGAAGGTAATATCGACAATTTGCCGGTAAAGGAATACACGCTTACAATTAATGAAGCCACTATCAATAAAACTGGTAAAGCTGTAAAAGGCATGACAATAAACGGCAGTATTCCAGGGCCAGTATTGGAATTTACCGAAGGTGAGTATGCCGTGATATACGTTAAAAATGAAATGAGCGTAGAGACATCCATTCATTGGCACGGACTTTTATTGCCCAATTTTTATGATGGTGTTCCCTATTTGAACACACCGCCAATTGAACCTGGCCATACACTGAAGTACGAGTTTGCCCTAAATCAATCTGGCACCTATTGGTACCATTCGCACACGCTATTACAGGAACAAAGCGGGGTTTTTGGATCCTTTGTTATCCATACAAAGAACGAAACTTTGAAGTATGATAAAGAATTGGTGCTAATGCTATCCGATTGGACAAATGAAGACCCAATGCATGTACTGCGTAACTTAAAACGGGGCAATGAATGGTATGGAATACGAAAAGGCACATCTACGCCATTAAATCAAGTTATTGCTCGCGGAGCTTTTGGAGCACAACTGAATTTTTGGAGACAACGTATGGAAGGTGCAGATATAGCCGATGTATATTATCCTGCTTTTTTGATTAACGGTGAAGAATCCATTGAATATCCAGAATTTAAATCTGGGGAAAAAGTTAGATTACGTATTATTAATGGTGGTGCTTCTACCTCGTTCTGGATGACTTTTGGTGGTGAAGATCCCCTGTTGGTATCGGCAGATGGTATTGATGTTGAGCCTATAGCAAAGAATAAAACATTTATTGGCATCGCAGAAACCTACGATTATATTGTAACTATTCCTCAAGAAGGCAAGATAGAATTCAAGATTATGGCACAGGATGGTTCAGGTACTGCTTCGGCATTTATTGGCAATGGAAAAGTATTTGCAGCCCAAACTTTGCCAAGACCAGATAAAATAGGAATGATGCAAACCATGGCCAAAATGGATATGAAAATGGGAGCGCACGCTCTAAAATATCGACCAGGCAAAGATGAGAGCATCGAAATGAAAAATGAGTATGGCATGCAGATGAAAGATGATATGAGCGGCATGAACATGGAAAAATCCAATACAGATGATACAAAGGCCATGAAAATGGAAGGCATGAAAATAAGTAAAGATTCCACTATAGCAGCTATGCATATGGACCATTCCAAAATGAACGCCATGGATGATAAAATGAATGATGATGCTAAAGAAATGGATACAATGGAAGGTATGGATCTGTTTTCGGAATATAATTATGACTTTTTAAAATCACCAGAAAAGACAAACTATCCTGAAGGTACTCCAGTTAAGGAAATTTTACTGAACCTCACAGGGAATATGCAACGCTATATTTGGAGTATGAATGGTGTTCCTCTATCTGAAACCGATAATATAAAAATAGAAGGCGATCAGGTTACCAGGATAACATTAAACAATTTAACCATGATGCATCACCCAATGCATTTACACGGGCATTTTTTTAGAGTGATTAATAAAAATGGAGAATATTCACCGCTAAAGCATACGGTAAATGTACCTCCAATGCAAGATGTGACCATCGAATTTTATGGCAATGAGTATGGCGATTGGTTTTTTCACTGTCACATCTTATATCATTTAATGGGCGGAATGGCTCGCGTTATGAGTTATGATACACCTCCTGACGTTCGTATGAAAGGTTATCCAGCATCTATTGCAGTTGCAGAAACCAATCTTTTTTATTCTTGGGGCATGGTTGACGCATCGTCACAAAATACGACTTTAAACTTGGTAGCTTCAAACATGAGAAACCAATTCAATGCTTCGGTTGAATATGGCTATAATGAAAATTTGGAGGCAGAAGTAACTTACGAAAGGTATTTACATGATTATTTAAGGGTATTTGGTGGTGTAAATATTGAAAATGAAATAGAAGATAGCCTAGATGAATTCAAAACTACCGCTGTTGTTGGTGTAAGATATTTGACACCATATTTGTTTAGTCTTGATGCCAGAATTGATAGTGACTTAAGACCTAGGATTGGTCTTGGGCGTAGTATCATGTTGTTTCCAAAATTTTCTGTGTTTGGATACTACGAGTATCAATTAGATTTTGGTTGGGTAAACACCTTGCCATCAGGTAGTAATACAGAATCAGAAACCGTATGGAGTGCTGGAGCCGAATATTTTCTATCCAGAAACGTATCTTTGCTAGGAAGTTATGACAACCGCTTTGGTGGTGGTGGTGGACTTTCGGTAAGATTTTAACAAAAGAAGAATAATATATTATTAACACTAAAACAAATAGAATGAAGAAATTAAAAGTAACAACAGGGATTTTAGCAATAGCATTTGTAATGCTAACAACAATGTCTTGTAAAGACAACAAAAAAGAACAAACCATTGTAGAGGAACAACAAACTGAGGTATCTACTAATGTTGAAGAAACAACACATGATAACAGCGATGTGCACCATGATGAAGAAGCAACTCACGATAACAGTGATGGACACCATGATGAAGAAGCTACTCAGGATCAAGACAGTGCTGATGACACTACTCATGCAAGGGATATTAAAATGAGTACCCAAAAAAATGCAGCAACGACACCTATTATAGATGCTTACTTTCAAATTAAAAATGCTTTAGTAACCGATAGCAAAGAAAATGCCGCAAAAGGAGGCACAGCATTACTTGCAGCATTTTCAAAGTTTGATATGAAAACATTAACTGGTGAAACTCATAAAGAGTATATGGAAATTGCCGAAAGTGCTAAAGAACATGCCGAGCATATTGTAAAAAGCCCGATTGATCATCAAAGAGAGCACTTTGAGGTATTAAGTACTGATATTAACGACTTAATTGCTCTAATTGGTACAGAAAAGACCCTATATCAAGATTTTTGCCCTATGGCATCCAATGGTAAAGGTGCTATTTGGTTGAGCGAAACTAGTGAAATCAAAAACCCATATATGGGAAGTAAAATGCCAACTTGCGGTAACATGCAAAAACAGATAAACTAATAATGAAAGTTGCTAAAAAAGTAGCCATAATTCTATTAATAGCATTTGTAGGGATACAGTTTATCCCTACAAAACGCAATCAAAGTGATGTTGTGCCAGCTACTGATATACATGTCATTTATAACGTGCCAAAACAGATTGAAACAATTTTCAAAACATCCTGTTATGACTGCCATAGTAACAATACTAGCTATCCTTGGTACAATAAAATACAGCCTGTAGCGTGGCTTCTTGAAAACCATATCAATGAAGGTAAAGCCGAATTAAATTTTAATGAATTTGGGGATTATTCTGGAAGACGTCAAAAGAGCAAATTAAAATCTATTGCAAGTCAAATTAGGGATAATGAAATGCCTTTATCATCTTATACTATAATTCATCAGGACGCTAAACTTTCAGAAAAAGAAAAAGAATTAATCATCCAATGGGTTGAAAAAACAATTGAGAACTTATAAATAAAACATAAAAATAAAAAAAATGAAAAATTTAAAAATGAGTATAGCAGTAATGCTATTGTTAGCCGTTTCTTTTACCAATGCACAGGAAAAGGAAAAAATGGGTCACGATCACGCAGATATGAAAATGGACCATAGTAAAATGAAAATGGACAAAATGCAAGATGCCAAAGCAGAAGCAGTTCTTGCTGATTATTTTATGTTAAAAAATGCATTGGTAGGAGATGACACCAAAAAAGCCGCTCTAGAAGGAGCAAAATTAGCAGCTTCCCTTAAAGCCTTTGATATGACAAGTTATAACGAAGACGAACAAAAAGAACTGGCCGATATCATAGAAGATGCTACAGAACATGCTGAACATATTGCTGAAAGCGCCATAGATCACCAACGTGAACATTTTAAGACTTTAAGCAAGGACATAACAGATATGGTTGCCATTACCGGAACTAAAAACACTTTGTACCAACAATTTTGCCCTATGTACGATAAGGGTAGTGCTTGGTTAAGTACAAGTAACGAAGTTAGAAATCCGTATTACGGTAGTAAAATGGTTTCATGTGGAAAAGTACAAAAAGAAATCAATAATTAAAGTATACCCATTTGGGTAGGTGAACAAGATATCTAATTCATAATAAGGAAATGGAACTTTTCATTATTGATTGGTTATTAGTTAAAAATTCCCCCCTTTATGGTATTAGAAAAGTCCTAGTTTGGGAAGGGTGAAAATGTTGATGGTTAGTGTTAGACCCTTCCCTAGTTAGGCACAATAAATTAAAAATAAGTTGATTTGGTTAAAAGTAGCCTGTACAAGGGAGGGAGAAATTTTCCCTAGGAGATTGATTAATAGCATCTCTCTTCCTGTTTCAGGCAAAACAAGAACTTTTAAAAAAGAGAAGTTTAGTGAAGAGCACTTGATTATGAGAAGTAAGCATTTTGGTTAGTAAATCGGTTAATAGCAGCAAGCTTCTCATTCTTAGGTATTATTTAATATGTTGAATTGATTTATGCAAAGCATGAAAATTGAGGGGATTTATGAAAGAATGTTGTAAAAGCGGTCGTGATAAAAAGACTAAACAAACTGGACTAAGTAAGCGGTTAAATAATATGCTCTATGGCGTAATTTCGATTATGGTGCTGGGAGCTTTACTGCTTCAATTATTTGATAAAAAATAGATGTTTAGCGATGCAAAAAATAAGCGACATATCAGCCTTTAATAGCTTCTACAAACAGTTGTTTAATAAGCTTTTATTAACAACAGCCTTAGTTGTAGCTATATCGCTTAGTTATGTTTTATTTGCATCCATTGATGTTACCCATCCATTCTTATCTTATATCATAGTGGTACTGGCATTTGTAAAAACTTTTTTTATTGTGCGACTAGCATTCATACAACTGAGCAAAATAATTGGAGAAAGCCATAAACTTAGTCATGTACTAACCGTTTTTGGAGTTTTAATTCTCTTAATCGTGCTGTCATTTACATTCGATTATCACGCCCTATATGTAACGAATGTTGATAGTTTTAAAACATCACTTACAGCAAATAGTTCATTTATTAGACAATTTTTCGAGTTTTTATATTTTAGTTTAATCACCTTTTCTTCAGTTGGCTTTGGAGATATCGTACCCATTTCTGTTTCAGGAAAAATAATAGTAATGCTAGAAGTCCTTTTAAGCTTTTTCGTTTTGGTATTCGGCATAGCAAATATTAATAGAATACACGTTGATAAATAACCCTTTAAAACATAACTATGAAAGTATTTAAATTTATTACACTAGTAACTGTTCTCTTTGCAACAGTCAATTTTACCAATGCCCAGAATGTTAAAGGCACTACGGATAAGGAAGCCGTTATCGCTGTGATGAAATCATATAAAGATGCCTTACAGAACTTAACCACAGAAGGGACATTTGATTTGTTCATAGAAGATTCAAAGGTATTCGAATCTGGAGGCGTAGAAGGTACTTATGCACATTATATAGAGCATCATTTAGGACCGGAATTGGGACACTTTAAAAGCTTCACTTTCTCTGATTATGAAATCGATGTTCAGGTTGATGACGCTTATGCGTTTACAACCGAAACCTATGTTTATACCATTGTGTTAAAACCCAATGATAAAGGCGAAAGCAGAACTATCGCTAAGAAAGGAGTGGCCACTTCCGTTCTAAAGAAAAAAGATGGCAAATGGAAAATCATTAAAACGCATTCTTCGTCAAGAAATAAAAAATAATTAAAAGACAAAATATTATGAGACTACGTATTCCTTTTAGCCTATTATTATTCACTATTCTTTTTGTGGCTTGTAAACAAGAAAAAAAAGAAACTGAACCAATTCTCGAACAATCAAAAACTGAAACTACATCAGAACCACCAAAAAAAGCATTAAGTCCACATACTTCAACTATGGGAATGATAGGTGATGCACATATTCATATAGACTATTCATCGCCTGGAGTTAGGGATAGAATCATATTTGGTGGATTGTTGGCTTACGACCAAGTATGGCAAGCAGGTGCGCATAAGGCTACCTGGATGGAAACCAACAAAGATTTAATTATTAGTGGTAAAGTGTTACCTGCTGGGAAATATGGGTTTTTCACCATTCCATCAAAAGATGAATGGACCGTTATTTTTAATTCAAATTGGGATCAACATGGAAAGGATGAGTATGATGAAAAGGATGATGTTCTGCGTGTTAAGGTTAAACCAAAAAAATCAAATGAAACTACAGAACATTTGGAATATAAAGTTGACAAAATTAATGATAAAGAGGGATCTATATCATTGGCTTGGGAAAAGGTGTTTGTTAGTTTCAATTTTAAAGTAAAACAATAAATGGTAAATAGGCATACAGCGCTAAAAATAAGAAAGACACATCGGTATTTGGGTCTTTTTATTGGTATTCAATTCTTGATATGGACTATTAGTGGAATGTATTTCAGTTGGACAGATATTGATGACATTCACGGCGACCAGTTTAGAGATTTGCAAAACCAGCCTAAAGCCTTTCAAAATCTTATAAGCCCTACATTGCTTAATATTTCTGAAGGAATTAAAACAATTGAAATAAGGGACATAAACTCAACCCCTTATTATTGGCTAAACGAAAAAGAGCTATACAATGCCTTAAACGGGAAATTAAAACCAGAAATAACCAAGGAAGAAGCGGTATATGTAGCAAAACAGTATATGAAAAAGGATTTGGAAATTACCACTGTGGAGCGTATCACAGAAGTAGATAAAAAACACGAATATCGTGAAAAACTGCTGCCAGCCTATGTAATATCATATGCAAATGATGAAGCCTTAAAAGCGTATGTATCTGTTAATGATGGAGAATTTCAAACCGTAAGACATCGCAGTTGGCGCTGGTTCGACTTTTTATGGATGACACATACTATGGACTATGAAGGAAGAGACAATTTTAACAACATTGTTTTAAGAGCATTCTCGTTATTAGGTTTAATAACCGTATTGAGCGGTTTTTTGCTTTGGTACACGTCATCACCGACGATAAGGAAAATTGTAAAACGGAAACAACGGTGAGTGAAAGCAGAAGACATAGAAGAAAGGATGAAAAAAATAAGCGTGAAGTGAAAAGTAATATTTCTAGAAAGGATAAAATTATCGCTTTAATAGCGATAACGATTCTTTTTATATTAGCAGTAGTTGCGGCATATTATTACTCCCTTTCAAAATCAGGGATGACATTATTTTAAAGCAAATACAATATGAATGAGACTATCCACATAAAAAATATGGTCTGTCCAAGATGTATCTCGGCAGTATCGAATATTTTACGAGAGCTAGATATTTCATATGGCTCAATTAAATTAGGAGAGATTGAATTGATATCGTCATTAAGTGATGACAATAAAAATGCTTTTTTCAAAGCCCTTCAAAAGTCTGGCTTTAGTTTAATTAATGATCGTAGAAGTCAACTTATAGAACAGATGAAAACTTCGGTGGTGGATAAAATCCATCACTCGTCAGATGAATTGGATATTAAATGGGCAGATTATTTAAGTGATAAATTACATCTTGATTATAAATATTTAAGTTCTCTTTTCTCATTGGTTGAAAGTATTACGTTCGAGCAGTATATTATCAATCAAAAAATAGAGTGTATAAAAGAACTAATCGCTTATGACGAATTAAACTTGAGTGAGATAGCTTTTAAACTTAACTATAGTAGTGTTGCCTACTTGAGCAATCAATTTAAAAAAGTTGTAGGAATGACACCTACTCAATTCAAGAAAGTCATAGATAAGAATCGTAAATCTTTGGATGAGATTTAAGTATTTATTAAATAAAAGTAGATTCATTCTAATTAGTGTTTTTTGGAATTATTGGTGTCAATTTTAGAAATTTTATTTAAAAAATATTCAACTAAAACAAATATTATGAAAACAAAACTACTTACTTTATTGGTCCTCTTAATTACACTTTGTGAGGTTACAGCCCAAAAAATTTACAAAACAGAAGGAGGTCACATTGAGATGATGACTTTGGTAAACAACAAACCTGTCAGTGCAGAAAGCCATAAACTGTCTTTATATCTTGATTATGATTCTAAAGTTGTAAACGGTGCCCTTGACCTGAAAACCTTATCAACAGAAGTTACTGAAATCAATACCATTTTACAAGAGCAAGAAGATCCTTCTTTAACACTTCGGTTTAAGGGTTCTATCCCATCCGTGGATTTTTTATCAAAACGCCATGACCCCATTAATTTTAATTGGTTGGTGACAGTGACCTATCAAGGAAAGTCCTATAACTCTCAATTTAAAGCCACTATTACCCATATGGAGCAAGGATTTTCAATGTCATGCTTGATAAGCGCCAGAGGACAGTTTTTAGTGTCAGATACAGGTTTGGGTTCTTTAATAGAAGGCATAGATAAGACTATTGAAGTACAGTTTGCTCAGTTAGTATTAAAATTGGAATAGCAATTTGTTTTAAGAAAAATGAAGCCTTATTCTAGTTTTAATCCAATAAATAATGTGGTTAGGACGTTGATTTATTATGAAAAAACATAAAATATTATTTTTTGTTATTGGCTTGTCAATTTTTGTGGCTTGTGGTCCAGATGAGAACAACACCGAAGAAGAACCTACGACTGAAAGCTTTATTTTCGAAGACGGATTTGAAACCCAGAATGATTTGTTAGATGAACTGTTTCCTTCAAACGGTACAAGATGGTCCACAATACAACAAACTAACCCTTCAAATGCTATTAATGAAATTTCTATTTCGAATACAGAATTTATTGAAGGACAAAATGCACTTCGCTTTCTTGCATATCAATCGGATTCGGAATTATCAAAAATGGACATTGAGAAAAACGGTTTAAATATAAAATCAGGTGATGAGGTCACAATAACTGCTGATTTTTATATAACAGGAACCGAATCTTTGGAAAATTTATTGCTTATTGATTTAGAGTGTTGTTCTTGTTGGGATCCTTCGGTTGGAGATAATTATGGTTCAGAAAATCAATGCCCTGGAGTTAGACTTATAATGTCTGGAGGTAATGATTATCTTTCCATAGAAAGAGGGAAAATATCAGGGACTACATTACAACAAACTAATGTTGCGTTTCCAAGAAATCAATGGGTTTCTGTACAATGGGAAATGACGATGTCTGATACTGAAAACGGACTTAATAGATTACTTATTAACGGAACAGAAGTTCTGAATGAAAGTGCTATGAATATGCCAAATGCACAGATTTTTAGTGATGTATTTACTAATCAAGGAATTGATTTCACTTTACAAGAACCTACCTTTTACGAACGTGTACAAATTGGTGCAACAGCAAATCCTACTGCAGGAAATATTGAATTATTTGTTGATAATTTCTCAATTAAAGTGGAATAAAAAGTGCGATAACTAAGAATCCATTAAGACCTATTTCCTTAAAACTACTATTATCGAACCAAACTTTGGAAATAGTCTGGTATAACACTAAATTCTACAAATTATATAGTAAATCACATAATACATTAATGTATTTTAATCAAATGTTTATTTTGTTATTTAAGTATTTGCTTAAATACGTAATTAATTATATATTTGCACTTATAAAACATATCTTATGAAATTAGAAATAACCTGCACAAGAGTGGAGGCCAACCAAGAGCAGTTACAAAATTGTATGGAGACTTTAGATAAAATGGAAGATAGTTTTCAAAAAATGACAAAATTATTATCAATTGCCGGGAGCGATGTGAGATTGAAAATTCTTTATTTATTAAATATAGAAAACGAACTATGTCCTTGTGATTTAGCAGATATTCTAAAAATGAGTGTGCCTGCAATTTCACAGCACATTCGTAAAATTAAAGACGCGGGAATTATTACGGCGAGACGTGATGGTCAAACGCTTTACTATTCATTAAATAATGATGAAACAGATATTTTGAAAAGTATTTTCAAGTCAATCAAATTAGAGAGAAAAACAGCATAAATTTTATAATAATGAACACAGAAAAAACATCAAAAAATGCAGCATATACAGGATTATTTGCTGCTGTAGCGGCATCATCCTGCTGTATTCCACCGGTTATTGCATTAATTGCAGGCGTGGGCGGAGGTGCTTCTGCCTTATCTTGGATGGAGCCCTTTAGACCTTATCTTATAGGATTGGCAATATTGGCGATTGGGTATGCTTGGTATAGTTATTTAAAGACCAAAAAAGCAGAGGATTGCTGTGCAGTAGATAAAAAACCAAAGTGGTTTCAAACCAAAGGTTTTTTAATAGGTATCACTTTGTTTGCAGCCGTTTCAATTAGCTTTCCTTATTATGCTCATATCTTTTATCCAGATAATAAAAAAGAAATCGTAATTATAAATCAATCAGATATTCAAACCGTAAACTTTAATGTTCAAGGGATGACTTGTGCTGGTTGTGAAGAAAGTATAAAACACGCTGTTAATGAATTGGATGGGATTGTTAGTGTAACGCCTTCTTATGAAAAAGAAAATACAGAGGTTAAATTTGATAAAACAAAAATATCAAAAGAAGATATAGAAAAAGCTATTAACTCTACTGGCTATAAAGTAATTAGCCATGAATAAAGTAATACCAGTTTTATATACCGAACAACTTCAAGAAAGCTTAGATTTCTATTGCGATATTTTAGGATTTCAATGTGACGGTTTTGAACCCGATTACGGATGGGCAACTATTAAAAAAAATGACGCTGAAATAATGTTTTCGCTGCCAAACGAACACCTGCCATTTAAAAAACCAACATTTACAGGTTCGGTATATATTAAAATGGAAAACATTGATTCACTTTGGAACTCAATAAAGGAAAAGGTAAAAGTTTCGTATCCATTGGAATCCTTTGAATACGGTATGAAAGAATTTGCTATCCATGATAATAACGGTTATTTAATCCAATTTGGTGAAGAAATAAACTAACTATGGAAATTCAATTAAAAATCAATGGAATTGGATACAAAGTCATTAATGAATAATAAAAAACACATAATTATGAGAAGTTTAATTTTAATCCCAATCATTGCATTATTCCTATGCTCGTATAATGCCCAAGCACAAAGTAATGAAACTGTTAAACAAGAAGTGAATGCAGAATCAAATAACCCAAATATTACAACGGTAAAATTTAAAATTACAGGGATTACTTGTGCTGGATGTTCTAACGGTATCTATAAAGCTGTTAAAGCAGTTGATGGTGTTACGGAGCATTCTGTTGAATATCCAGGCGACATTGCGATTATACAATTCGATAAAACAAAGACGAGTATAGAAGCTCTAAAAGCTGTTATTGAGAAGAAAGGATATAAAGTAGAATTACTAAAGGATAAAGTATAGATTGAGGCTATCAATATGTACTATAAATTTTTTAATTGAGTAACCCTTTATAAAAATGAAAAAATTTAAATCGAAGGTTTGTCCTACTTGTGGATGTTCGTTAGTAAGGCTAGGTATAAAAGAGACATCCGCAACAAAATCAACATATAAAGATGAATCTTATTCTTTTTGCTGTTCAGGATGCGCAAAAATATTTGATAAAAATCCTAGTAAATATATAGAGGAAATAAAAAATGTAATTGTTTGTCCAGTATGTCTTGCTGAAAAAAACATAGCTCATACTACGGGAGTGAAATACAAAAACACAGTAATACCATTTTGCAGATGCCCACATTGTATTTCCACCTTTGAGGAAAAGCCTGAATACTATTTGGATAGGTTGATGGGTAAAACTGAATATGAGGGACTATTCAATAATTTGTGTTGCTAATAAAAATGAAAAAAATATGTCACAAAATATAGAAAAAATCACATTAGAAATAAACGGGATGACCTGTAGCGGTTGTTCTTCGCATATCCTAAAAAATATAAATAAAGCCAATGGTATTATAAATAGCAATGTAAATCACGAAACTGGAAAAGGGGAATTTACTTTTGATACAAGTAAAATGGGTAAAGAAGAATTAATCAATGCAGTAAATAGCATTGGTAATTATTCTGTTGTAAATGGTATTGAAAAAGAGGATTCTGTCTCTTCAACGTCTGACACTACAATCTCTAAAGAATCCAATAAAGATAAAATCCAATTTGATTTAATTGTTATTGGTGGTGGTTCTGCAGCATTTTCAGCAGCAATTAAAGCTGAAAGTTTAGGGTTTACGACACTCATGGTAAATGGTGGATTAGATTTTGGAGGTACGTGTGTAAATGTTGGATGCGTTCCGTCAAAAAACTTAATTCGGGCTGCAGAAACGGTGTATCACGCTACACATTCTAATTTTAAAGGTGTTAAACCCAAAGGTGTAGATATTGATTTTAAACAAATTATTAAAGATAAAAAAGAGTTGGTTTCGGCATTACAGCAACAAAAATATATGGATGTTGTAAGTGATTTTGAAAATCTAACAATGATAAAGGGCTGGGCTGAATTTGTAGATAAGAACACCATTATCGTTGATGAAGATAGAACATATACAGCTACTAATATTGTCATAGCAACAGGTGCTACTACCAATATCCCAAACATTGTAGGCATACAAGATGTTGGCTATTTAACCAATGTGTCTTTATTCGATTTAGAAGAAAAACCAGAAAGCCTTACAATTATGGGAGCAGGTTATATTGGTCTGGAAATAGCAATGGCATATAGCCGATTGGGTGTAAAAGTACGTATCATTGAATTTACCGATAGACCGTTACGTACTCAAACCAAGGATATTACCGATGTGTTGGAAGTTCAAATGAAAAGCGAAGGCATTGAATTTTTGCCAAATTTCAGAGCTCTTAAATTTGAAAAAGATGGCGATAACACGATTATCCATTGCAAATGTCCAGACGGAACGACAACGCAACTTATTGAAAAAGGCAAGATTTTAGTAGCTACAGGCACCAAACCCAACACGTCTAAATTGGGTCTTGAAAATATTGACTTAAAACTAACAGAAAGAGGGCATATAGCTGTTAATGAAAAAATGGAAACCAATATTTCCAATATTTTTGCAGCAGGTGATGTTGCTAATACACCAACCTTTGTTTATACGGCTGCAACCGAAGGAAGTACAGCAGTAAACAATGCATTTTCATTGTCAAAAAGTAGTGTAGATTATTCCTCTTTACCGTGGGTAGTATTTACCGACCCTCAAATTGCTGGTGCAGGAATGGATGAAATAGAAACAGAAGCAAAAGGCATTCCTTTTGAAGTGAGTAAATTAGACTTAAAGCACGTTCCTAGAGCATTGGCCGCACAAGACACAAGAGGCTTCATTAAATTGATTCGTAATCCTGAAACCGATAAGCTAATAGGTGCTAGAGTGATTGCACCAGAAGGTGGCGAACTTATTCAACAATTAAGTATGGCGATTAAGTTTGGCATTACAGTAAAAGATTTAGCTGAAAGTTTTTACCCTTATTTAACATTAGGAGAAGGCATTAAATTAGCAGCGATTACTTTTGGCAAAGATGTTTCTAAATTGAGTTGTTGTGCAAGTTAAATTTGAGTTATGAAAAAAGAAACACATAAATTACCTACTGATTTAATCTTGGACATTAAAACCAGACTGAAAACCTTAAGCGGTCAAATCAATGGTATTGTTAAAATGCTTGATGAGGGAAAAGACCCTGAACAAATAAATATTCAATTCAAATCCATCGATAAGGGCATCCAAAAAGCACAATATCTATTATTGGATGAAGTCTATCGAAAAGCATTGGCCATTGGAATCGTAAAGGCAGTAGATTCTTGCCCTGGTAATTGTGGCAATGAAGATAAAATTGAATATTTAAAGCGTGAATTTCCTAACTTGGAATTATCTGATTTGACTGATAAATTGAAAGAAATCCAAACCATTGAAACCAGACTAAAAGACTACAACGAAAAAAAAGTCTAAAAAAATTTGTTTACCCCCTACCTGCCGTTCTCATCTTTGTACTATTATAAATTTAAACTTCTAATAAGATGAAACGACAAATCGAAATTTTTACGGCAGGATGTCCAGTATGCGAGCCTGTGGTACAATTGGTAAAAGAGACAGCAGGAAAGGACTGCGAAATCACACTTCATAATCTATCCGAGCAATGCGAAAGTAAAATCTGTATTTCAAAAATGAAGGAATATGGAGTTAAAAGAGTTCCTGCTATTGCTGTTAACGGAAAACTATTAGACTGCTGTACAAACATCGAAATAACAAAAGATGATTTGACTAAAGCAGGAATAGGAAGCTGTTAGGTATGGCAATTACAAAATTAAACAAAAAGGTTTCCATGGGAACTGCTGTATTTTCAGCAGTTTCCTTAAAACTTTGTTGTTGGGGACCTTTGCTTTTAACAGGAGTTGCAGGAATTAGTGGCAGTTCTGTCTATTTTTCTTGGCTAATTACCTTGAAACCTTATCTGTTGGTCATAGCATTTTTGTCATTGGGCTTAGCCTTTTATCAAGTTTATAGAAAAAGGAAGGTGGACGATTGTGGCAACTGTGAAACTGAAAAACCATCCTTTTTTAAATCGAAATTTTATTTGTGGTTGGTCGCTGTGTTTGTTGTTGTGATGACATTGGTTTCTTATTATCCACAAATATTTCACCCAACAGTTACAAAAGGAATTGTTGTAACAAACAATACACATATTCAATCTGTAAAGTTGAATGTTGAAGGAATGGTATGCTCTGGCTGTGAAGAAAATATCAATCATTCTGTGAACAAATTGGACGGGATTTTAGGAATCAAGACTTCTCACTTAAAAGGAACTTCTGAAATAAAATTTGATACGACTAAAACAAGTGTCAGGGAAATTAAAAAAGTGATTAAATCAAAAGGATACACAATTAAAAACAATATTAATGAATAGATTGATTATAATAACATTGGGTATTTTTTCTACCTTAAATGTGTTTGCCCAAGGACCACCAATTACAACCGAAACGCCGATTATGCTTGGATTGGAAGGAAATGGCATCAGAACTTTTGGTAAGTTCATTTCGAAAGAAAATGCGAACATTTATGTGCAACCCATAGCCATTCCTTATAATATCACATCAAAATTTCAGATTGGTGGCATATTTCCATTCAAGTTTATTACTCCTAAAGGAGCAGAAACAATAGGAGGTTTTGCGGATATGACAGTTTTTGCCAAATACCAACTATACAAAAAAGACGGCAAAGCCAAAACTTTTAGAATTTTAGGCTTGGTTAAACAAACATTCCCCACAGGAAAAACATCGTCAAGTCCTGCCATTGGTTCAGGACTTTCTCAAACCTACATTGGTCTTGTAATCGGGAAATTAACAGCCAAGAAAGGACTTTATGCCGATTTTGGATATAACATGACCAACAAAGATGCTTCTGATAATTTTTTGTATAATTTTTCGCTTGGCGTTCCTTTATTACCTCATAAATATCCGCAAAAACAACTTAACACGTTTTTAGAGTTTAATGGCAATTATGTTTTTGACTCTAAAGTACATACCGTATTTATATCACCAGGCTTCCAATTTATTCCTGGTAGAAGAATTCTATTTGAAACAAGTTTTCAAATTCCGATAGTTCAAAATAACATTAAGACCAATAAAACGAACTATATGGTTTTATTAGGCACTCGATTTTTAATTAATTAAACATAACATTATGAAGAATATATTTAAACAAACAGGATTATTAGTTTTAATACTATTGTTTTCAGTGACAAGCAGTACGGAAGTAAATGCACAAACCAATGACCAAGAGTTCACGTATGTTAAAGTTGAAGTTAAAGGATTAGCCTGTCCTTTTTGTGCTTATGGTTTGGAAAAAAAACTAAAAGATGTAGATGGTGTTACAACCATTAAAATTGATGTTGAGGAAGGTTTGGCATATTTAACTGTCCTTAAATCCAAAAAACCATTAAAGGAAACGCTTGAAAAAATTGTAATAGATGCTGGGTTCACACCAAGTAGCATCGTTTTTTCCAAAAAACCTTTTACATTAAAGGATGAAAATTAGCATTCACATGATATCGTTTTTTATTGGATTGCTTGTAATTTCAGGATGTTCAGAAAATAAAAAAAAGAAACAGGAAGCCACAAACTGGAAATTCAGCAAAGAAATTCCGTTAGGGAATATTTCGCCCATCGGTATTGTCGCACAAGGTAATTTCTTGTGGCTTTCAGATGTGGACAATAACCGTATTGTAAAAATTGACCTTGACGGAAAAATAATTGAATCATTTGATGGTTTTCAACGCCCTATGCATATTGCGATTCAAGAAGATAAAATCTATGTTCCCGAATATACATCAGATACAGTAAAAATTATTGAAAACGGAAATATTTCAACACTTGCGCAAAAAGAAAATACTGATGCAATTGCAGGAATAGCTGTTGATGAAAATACTGTTGCTGTTGCTGATTTTTATAATCATAGAATCATTTTACAACAAGAAGACAAAGTAACCATTTTAGGTAAAGAAGGACATAATGATGGCGAACTATACTATCCAACAGATGTAGAAATAAGCAATGATTTAATCTACGTTGCAGATGCTTATAACAATCGTGTGCAAGTCTTTGATTTTAGTGGAAAATATGTGAGAATGATTGGTTGGAATGAAAACATAAAAGTAGCCACAGGTGTAAAAGTAACTGATACACAAGTCATCATTGCAGATTTTGAAGGCAATAGAGTATTGATTTACGATTTAAATGGAAATCTTTTGCAAATTGTATCGGGCAAATTCAATCAACCAACAGATATTGAAATAGTAAGCAATAAAATGTATGTGGTAAATTATAATGGGAAGTCAATTGCCGTTTATAATAAATAATTTATTTACTTTAATATTAGTCAAATAATTTTTGCACTACCATTGCATCCAATAATTTGTATATTTGTCAAACTTTATGAAAATACTCGTTTCCATATCAATGTCTGTTTTATTCTTTTTTCAAGGAATTAGCGTAGATATGGACTTTTGTGGGCCAATTAAAGAAATTTCAAGTGTTATTACACATTATCAAGACCATAAAGTTTATGGCGACTCTTTCTTTGAATATGTACTAGAAGATTACATCGATAATGATGTAAATAATGATGGGCATCATAATAATTCAGATAAGGAAAAGGTGCCTGTTCATTCTCATCACCAATGTTGTCATCCTGTAGTATTTATTGTAAACACAAGTAAAGCTGTCTTCAATCTATTAAAGTTTGAAGACAAAAAACAGTTCAATTATTACACTTCCCATTTAAATTCCAGATATCTGGAATCACTTTTCCAACCACCTCAAGTATAATTCAGTTTTCATAGGATAGCTATATCCTTTCAAGATCATTCTCTGGTCAATTTTACATTATTTAATAATGCCTTCGTATTACTACGTAAGGTTTAACTGAATTAATACATTTTCTATGATTAATAAAATCATTTCATATTCCATTAATAATAAATTTATTATTGGACTATTTATAGTAGCACTTGTTGGAATAGGCATTTGGTCTATGGCTACTATAAAATTGGGCTCTGTTCCCGACATTACCAATAACCAAGTACAAGTCATTACAGTTGCTCCAAATTTAGGAACTGAAGACATTGAACAATTTGTAACCTACCCTGTAGAACTGGCAATGGCGAACTTACCAGATGTTATCGAATTGCGTTCAGTCTCTCGTTTTGGATTGTCTGTAGTTACTATTGTATTTAAAGATGAAGCAGGCACTTATCTGCCAAGACAATTAGTACAAGAAAAATTAACCGAAGTTGCTGAAGAAATCCCTGAAGGTTTTGGTTCTCCATTTATGGCTCCAATTACTACAGGTTTAGGAGAAATTTATCAATACACGCTAAAAGTAAAAGAAGGCTACGAAGATAAATATGACGCCATGGAACTTCGTACCATACAGGATTGGATAGTGAAACGTCAAATGGCATTAGTGCCTGGTGTGGTGGAAGTAAACGCTTTTGGAGGTTTTGTCAAACAATATGAGGTGTCCATTAATCCAGATAAGCTCAAAAGTTTTGGCCTAACAATGAACCAAGTATTCGAAGCCCTAAAAGCAAATAATGCCAATACAGGAGGCGCTTATATTGAAAAAAACCATCAAGCTAACTTTATTCGTGGTGAAGGATTGGCAAGAAGTTTAGAAGATTTAGAAAATACCGTGGTAATCACTCAAAATGGAAGCCCAATATTAATAAGAGATGTTGCAGAAAAAGTGGGCTATGGAAGTCAGGTACGTTACGGAGCGTTTACCCAAGATGGTCACGAATCTGTTGGAGGTCAAATCTTGATGCTCAAAGGACAAAGTCCAAGCAACGTTATTGATAATGTGCAAAAGCGCATTGATGAAATTCAAAAATCACTGCCTGAAGGTGTATATATTGAACCATTTTTAAGCAGAAGTGAGCTAATAGCAAGAACAACAAGTACCGTAGAAAAGAACTTGATTGAAGGGTCACTTATCGTGATTTTTGTATTGGTACTGCTATTAGGGAGTTTCCGTGGTGGATTGATAACGGCATCGGTTATTCCACTATCCTTATTATTTGCATTTGTTTTAATGAAACAGTTTGGAATATGGGCAAATCTAATGTCATTGGGTGCTATTGATTTTGGAATCATTGTCGATGGCGCGGTAATAATCGTTGAGGGAATGGTGCTACATATTCATCAGCGGATTAAAAAGTCCAACGCACCAATAGATCAGGCAGAAATGGATGAAATAGCCTATGACTCTGGGAGCACTATGATGAACTCTGCTTTTTTTGGTCAATTAATTATATTAATTGTATTCACACCCATTCTCTTTTTAACAGGTGTTGAAGGAAAGATGTTCCGACCAATGGCATTTACTTTTGGTTTTGCCGTTTTAGGAGCTATCATTCTTTGTTTGACATATGTCCCTATGATTTCGGCATTATTCTTAAAACCCACAAAAAATCAAAATGGATGGTTTGCCAAATTTGAAAATAGTATTGATAGGTTTAGTGATAAAATTATGGCAGCTTTAAACAAAGCCTATAAACCGCTGCTTTCTTTCGCATTACGTTTTAAAGCCGCAGTAGTTATTGGTGCAGTGGCACTTTTAGTAATTGCTGGATATATATTTGGCAATATGGGTGGCGAATTTATTCCAAAATTTGATGAAGGAGATATTGCTATGCAAGCACTTATTAAACCCGGAAGTAGCCTTACAGAATCTATTGAGGCTTCAAAAAAATTGCAAAATATCGTTACACAATTCCCAGAGGTAAAAACAATGGTCTCACGTATTGGTGTCGCCGAAATTCCTACAGACCCAATGCCTATGGATATTGCCGATAGCTATATAATTCTGGAAAAGGATAAAAGCAAATGGACTTCTGCCGAGAGTAAGGAAGAACTTATAGAAAAAATACAAGAAAAAATTGCAGTAATACCAGGAGTTAATTTTGTGTTTACCCAGCCTGTTGAACTTCGCTTTAATGAATTGTTAACAGGCGTACGTGAAGATGTGGCTATTAAACTATATGGCGAAGATTTAGGTGTTTTGGCAGATAAAGTACAGGAAATGGCTGCTGTAATTAGAACCGTTCCTGGTGCGGCAGATTTAAATGTTGAAGCTACTAGTGGATTACCACAGATGACAGTTGTTTATAACCGTGCTAAAATGGCTCAATATGGTGTAACCGTTGATAAGTTAAACGATTATGTGAGTGCTGCATTTGCAGGTGAAAAGGCAAGTGTGATTTTTGAAGGTGAAAAAAGGTTTGAAGTGGTTATTCGTTTGGCAAAGGAATTTAGACAGGATATCAATAACCTTAAAAACCTATATATCGACCTACCTAGTGGTGCACAAGTGCCTTTGAAAGAAGTAGCGGATATCAGCTATAAACCAGGGCCAATGCAAATTTCAAGGGACAATACGTACCGTCGTATTTCTGTTGGTGTAAATGTAAGGGGGCGTGATGTAAAATCCATGGTAGAAGAAATACAACAAAAACTGGAGAAAGAGGTAAAATTGCCACCGGGTTATTATGTTACCTATGGTGGTTCTTTTGAAAACCTGCAACGAGCTACAGACCGCTTAATGATTGTAGTACCTATCGCCCTATTTTTAATATTCATCCTGCTCTATTTTGCGCTCAAATCATTTTCACAGTCAGCAATGATCTATATGGCTGTGCCATTGGCTGCTATTGGTGGTGTTTTTTCACTGTGGATTCGCGGTATGCCATTTAGTATTTCGGCAGGTGTAGGGTTCATTGTCCTCTTTGGAGTAGCGGTATTGAATGGCCTGGTATTGATAAACAAATTCAATGAACTAAAGGAAAGTGGAATGACAAATATAAAAGACAGAATTTATGAAGCAACACACGAACGTTTGCGTCCAATATTACTTACAGCAACAGCAGCCATTATGGGCTTTATTCCAATGGCGGTATCAACATCTGGTGGCGCAGAGGTACAAAGACCTTTGGCAACCGTTGTTATTGGTGGATTGATTACAGCTACTTTTTTAACATTAGTAGTAGTCCCGATACTTTATAGTTGGTTGGAATCTCGTAAAGAGCGTAAAAATAATGGTGATGATACAAGTTATATAAATAAAAGTAAAACCATCATTCCAGTTTTAATATTGGTAGGAGGATTTTTATCATCTGGCACTTTATGGGCTCAAAACAATCCCATGTCTCAAACTTTAACAATAGAGGAAGCTATCGCAATGGCGAAGGAAAATTACCCTTCGCTTAAAGAAAGTCAAGCTATAATTGAACGCGAACAAGCGATGAAAGGAACAAGTTTTGATTTTGGAAGCACCTCTTTATATACAGGTAGAGAAGACCAAGGAGTGCAACAGGGAGTACTGAGTACCTATGGTGTACAACAGGGTGATATTGATGTGCTTTCAGGTTTTTCAAAAACCAAATTTTATAAAGAGCGTATAAAACTCGGAGAAAAATTCTATGTAATTAACGAACAGCAATTGGTTCGCAATGTGATGCAAGCTTATGAGCAAATTAATTATAATAAGGCACAATTACGCTTTACAGAACAGCTAGATAGCGTTTATAGTAACTTCAAGACGGCGGCAGAACTGCGTTATGATACTGGAGAAACCGGAAAACTGGAATTTATTGCAGCATCTTCGGAATATCAACAGATACAGGTATTACGGCAACAGGCCTATGATGATATTGAAATTGCCAAAAGAGCATTAAAGCAGTATTTGGGTACTGATCAAGAAATCGAAACAGTGGGATTACCTTATCAAGCGATGAACGCTATCACTATTCTGGATTCGACTTCGGTAGCTAACAACCCGCTATTACAATATTCAATGCAAAATGCCGAAGTGAGTAAAGCAAACATTGGGGTTGAAAAATCACAGTTCCTGCCCAAGTTCAGCCTAAGTTATGACAAGCTCAAGTACAATGATTTTTCTGGGTTCAGTGCTTATCAGGTGGGTATCAGCATTCCGCTTTGGTTCTTTCCTCAGAAATCAAGAGTTAAAGCCGCCAAGGCAGGTGCAATGGTGGCCGAAAACCAATATCTGGAGCAGAAAGCCATAACCGAAAGTAGGGTTTCACAATTGTTAAAATCCTTGGAAAAAACCCAAAAGACACTTGATTATTACCAAGAAGGTGCTTTGATTTTAGCTGAGGAACAAATTACTACGGCAGAACTTGCTTCAAAGGAAGGTGAAATAGATTATGTAAACTATATCACAATCCTGAACAGTGCCATAAGAATCAAGCAAAACCATTTACAATTTATCAATCAGTATAACCAACAAGCCATTGAGTTACAATATCAATTGGGCAATTTATAACCTTAAAAAAAGAAAAATGAAGAATATATTATTAGTAGGTACCATATTATTTACACTTATGTTTATGAGTTGTAATGATGCCCCAAAATCTGAACTTGGGCATAACGAAAATGAAGCAGTTTCTAAAACCAAAGAAGGTGAGGAGGATGCACATGGCGAAGAAGGTCATAATGAGGAAGAAGGTGTTGTAGAGCTTACCGCGCAACAAGTCGAAACCATCGGTTTGGAAACCAAATCTTTAGAGAAAAGAAATTTAGGAAACAATATTAAAGTTACAGGAGTTCTTGAACTCTTTCCACAAGATAGAGCAAATATTAGCCCATTTGTAGGTGGTAATGTAAGGTCTATAAAAGTTATTGAAGGAGACCAAGTGCATAAAGGTGAAGTATTGGCATATTTAGAGCATCCAGACATTATTAGTATGCAGCAAGAATTTCAAGAAAAAAATGATGAACTCGTTTTTCTTAAACAAGATTTTGAGCGTAAACAAACCTTGTATGACAAAGGGGTTTCATCTGGTAAAGAATTTCAAATGGCGCAGTCTAAATTCCGTTCAACTACTTCAAGTGTTAATGCGTTAAGTTCAAAGTTAAAGTTATTAGGGTTCGATACAGGTAAGATTGCCAAAGGGCAAATTTTTTCTGCAGTTCCTATCAAAACACCTATAAGTGGTTTTGTAGATGAAGTTATGGTTAGCCTTGGCGATTATGTAGCACCACAAACCAAAATGTTTACCGTTAGTGATAACAGCAAATTGCATGTTGATTTAAAAGTGTATGAAAAGGACATTAGCAAAGTGAAATTGGGTCAGCAAATTTTCTTTACCGCTGCTTCTAAACCAAATGAAATACTAAAAGCGAAAGTACATTCCATTGGTAAAACTTTTGAGACCAATCCAAAAGCATTACACGTTCATGCAGATATGGATAATAAAAATGGTGATTTGCTTCCTGGTATGTATGTGGAAGGACGCATAGTTCAAGGTGAGAAAATGGGTTATGCTGTTCCCGAAGAAGCGATTATAAAAGAAGGTGAGCAATCCTTTATTTTTATTTTGGATGAAGATGAAGAAATGGAAGAGAATAAAATGAAGTTCAAAATGATTCCAGTAACCGTTGGCATCATTGATTTGGGTTTTGTTGAAGTCAACCTTCCGTCTGAAGTTTCAAAAGAAGTTAAAGTAGTAATTAAAGGAGCATATATGCTGTCATCAGAAAGAATAAAAGGAGAACTGGAGCACGACGATTAATCAAAGATAAAAGATTTTGATTCTGGGTTTGTTGGTGTTCTTAATTAGTTAAAAAATATAAACAAAATCGATTAAAAATTTTAAAAAATTTATAGTATGAAAGAAATAAAAGCATTTGTAAAACCAAACAGGATACAAAAAATTATAGAAGCCTTGACCGATAATGGGTTTAAAAGCATGACCCTATCTCAAGCTGAAGGCACTGGAGCCTTTAAATCCAAAGGCGCAAGACCATCACTTGATTTTCGTATTACGGATAGCCCGGTAATTAAAATTGAACTGGTCTGCCAAAATGAAGAAGCCCAAACAGCTATTGAAATAATTTCAACTAATGGCAAAACCGAAGAACCAGCCGATGGCATTATTTATATTACCAATATTGAAGATGCCTTTCAAATTAAGACAGGAGATTCCTTAAAGCGCTTTAATTTATAATGAAATGGTAAATTTTGAGCAAATATTAGAGACTAATAATGTAAAACCAACTGCAATGCGTTTGTTGGTTTTACAATTTCTCTTAAATAAAAAAGTAGCAGTCAGTTTAACCAATATTGAAGCGTATTTTGATAATTCTGAAAGAACAACCTTGTACCGCACTCTAAAAACCTTTGTTGAAAGTGGTATTGCACATCAAATAGATGATGGAACTGGGATTACAAAATATGCTTTGTGTGAAGAAAATTGCAATTGTGAAATGGACACCGATTTACATCTGCATTTTCATTGTACAAATTGCAATGAAACCGTTTGTTTAACAGCGCATAAAATTCCACACATAAATTTACCAGAAGGATTTAAAGCAGAGAATGTGAACTTGGTGGTTAAGGGCATTTGCGATAAATGTAATGGATAATAAATGCACTTCCGTTACACAAATAATTAAGTTAATTTTAAAGTAATGTTACAAATAATTGATGTTAAAAAAGATAATGTGATTGCAACACTAGCCACTGGAAAATTAGAGCAACAGGATATAGAGAAAGTACATCCTATTATTCACTCTATTCTTGATAAGGGCTTAAAAGTGCGTTGGTATTTTGAGATGAATAATTTTGAAGGATGGACTATTAAAGGGCTTTGGGAAGATTTTAAAATGGATGTTGCACATGAAAAGGATTATGAACGCATAGCCATGGTAGGTGACAAAAAATGGCAGAAATGGGCAACCCAATTTATGAAGCCTTTTACCAATGCCGATATTAAATATTTTAATATAAACCAAAAGGAAGAAGCCAAAATATGGATTGAGAGCCAGTAAGCTTAATTCCGTTAAAGACAGTTTGATGAATAAAAAAAATGTTTTTATTTCCATTCTAATTGGGATTGCCATAGGTGTATTTATTATTCAACCTCTTGGAATTACTATTTTCAACTTTGGGAATCAAGCTAACGAAATTAATTGGTGGCATTATTTAAAGAATAATTTAATTGAAATTTTGAATATAAATGGGAATCAAATTTTTGAAAATATTCTGTTTGGACTGTTAGGTACCAGTGTTGCGCTGATTTATTATTTCGGTATAAAAAACAGAAAACATTGACCGTCAGTAATAGAATTTAATTTGCTTAAGTGATGTTTTTTTTAATAATTATTGATAAAATAATGAGTGAAAACTTAATTAATAGCAGGCAGCTTTTATGATGCTTTTTTCAAAGCAAAATGATTAATAGCACTAAAAGCAAAAGTAGAAGCTGCTTTTTTTAATTATACAATTACAGATAGATATTATGAAGGTTAAACATTGTATTTTGATAATCTTGTTGGTTAATTATTTTAAAGTTAACGCCCAAAACGTTTATACAACCGAAGAAGGCCATATAATGATGATGACTATAAATTAAAAACATTCAAAACGTATGAAATGAGCATGACCGAAAATTGGTCGCAAACACCAATGAAGGTATGCGAATTACATATAACCGTTAAAAAACAAATATTATCTACCTATGAAAAATAAAGAACACAACCACGAACACAGCGGTATTTTAGGTAAAAAAACCGAACTATACTTTGCCATTTTAAGTGGCGTATTTTTCTTCACAGGTTTAATTTTAGAATTGGCGTTCAAATTACCAGAAATAGCCCTATACAGTTATATAGCAACCTATTTCTTTGGAGGATATTACACAACGCTTGAAGCCATTGCAAAAATTAGAAAAGGCGAGTTTGAAATAGATTTTTTAATGATAGTTGCCGCTGCTGGCGCTGCATATATTGGTAGTTGGGAAGAAGGTGCATTACTATTATTTTTATTCAGTATTGGTCACGCAATGGAAAAATATGCTATGAATAAAGCAAAAAAATCTATTGAAGCATTGGGTAATTTATCACCAAAACTGGCATTGGTTAAAAGAGGAGATAAAGTGGAGGAAGTTTCAGTAGAAAAATTAAAGATTAACGATATTATTGTAATACGACCAAATACCAAAATTGCTGCAGATGGGGTTATTATAAAAGGAAGTAGTAGCATCAACCAAGCTTCCATAACCGGCGAAAGTATGCCAGTTGATAAGTTTGCTGTTCCAGACACAAATAATTGGCCAGAATTTAATGCTATTGATAAATTAAATGTTGTTTTTACAGGTACTATAAATGGCGATAATGCACTCGAAGTTAAGGTGTTAAAATTAAGTAAAGACTCTACAATTTCGCGTTTGGTAAAAATGGTAAGCGAAGTAGAAACTCAAAAATCACCAACACAATTATTGACCAAAAAATTTGAAAAATGGTTTGTACCATCCGTAATTATTTTAGTAGCCATATTATGGTTCTCTTATTTAATAACAGGCGAAGATTCTACAGCAAGTATTTATAGAGCCATAAGTGTATTGGTCGCCGCAAGTCCTTGTGCATTAGCAATTTCTACACCAAGTGCAGTTTTGAGTGGTATTTCGAGAGCTGCAAAAGGAGGTGTTTTAATAAAAGGTGGTCGTCCGTTAGAAGATTTAGGGAGTTTAACCACGATTGCTTTCGATAAAACAGGCACACTTACCGAAGGAAAACCAAAATTAACCAATGCCATTCCGTTAAACGGATTTGATGAAAATGAATTTTTAAACTTGGTATTAGATGTTGAAAGTTTGAGTAATCATCCGCTCGCCAAAGCAATTTCAAAAGACATAAAATCGCAGTACAAAATTGAAGCAAAAAATAAAGCTTCAAATATAAAAGCCATACAAGGAAAAGGCATTAAAGCAACCTATAATAAAGAAGTTGTTTTTATAGGAAATGCAAAATTGATGATAGACGAGAAAATTGCTATTAATGAAGCAATTTCCATGCAAATGAACGAATTGCTTCAAAACGGTCATACCGCAATGTTAGTCGCATTTAAAAACGAATTGATTGGTTTATTAAGTGTTATGGACACGCCAAGAGAAACGGCAATAACAACCTTAAAGCGTCTAAAAGAAATGGGCATTAAAAAAATGATAATGCTTACAGGCGATCACCAAAATGTAGGCGATTCTATTGCCAAACAAATAGGACTTACAGAAGCAAAAGGAAACCTATTACCAGAAGATAAAGTAACAGCCATTCAAGAATTAAAAGAAAAATACACTAAAATCGCAATGGTTGGCGATGGTGTAAATGATGCGCCAGCAATGGCAAACAGCACAGTAGGTATTGCAATGGGAGCAGCAGGAAGCGATGTTGCACTCGAAACTGCAGATGTAGCTTTAATGTCTGATAAAATTGAAAATCTACCTTTTGTAATTGGTCTAAGTAGAGAATCTAAACGTATAATAAAACAAAATCTGTGGATAAGCTTAGGCATTGTTGGTGTTTTAATTCCGTCAACATTAATTGGTTGGGCAAGTATTGGTATGGCAGTTGCTATACACGAAGGTTCTACATTAATTGTTGTACTTAATGCGTTGCGATTGTTACGTTATAAAGAGAATTGAAATAAATAATGATAGCATAGAAAATTACTTGATGGAGTGAAATTTAAACGCTGTTTCTTTTTAATGTTAAAATATTTTTCTTTTATAAGAGTTACATAATAAAATTAGACCCAATGCTTAAAATCATCCAAATTGTTGCCTTGCTGCAAGGACTTTTTATTTTATTCATTTTTTATAGAACTAAAGAGAATTACAGGAAAATAACTTTTTGGCTCTTTTTTGGAAGTATTGTATCTATACTGTTATACATAATTGGAGATGATGACAACAACCTTTTTATAGAGGGCGCAGATTGGTTTCTGTTTGACAGTTCGCTATTCCTAACGTTTCTATTTTTGTATTTTAAATATTTTAGATCTGAGAATGAAGTTTTTTTAAAAAGGGATTATTTGTTTTTCTTGCCCAGTTTACTTTCATTTTTAATTGAAACTTTAGAGATTGTCTCGGATGAGGAAAACGATTTTTTAGAAATAATAGAGACGTTAACTGAGTTTGTGTTTTTGGGTTACTTAATTTATATTTTATACAACTTACTAAGAACTAAAAGGGCAAATTGGATCCTGTACTTTGTTGCCCCAATTGTTTTAATTATGAGCATTTCATATATAAATGGAATTCTCGATTTGTTTGAGTTGGCGCCTATTGTGTTTTCTGAAGATGATGATTTTAATACCTATTTGCTTCTTGTTATTGCATTCTTGTTTTATTTTATTACTTTTTATTTCATAAGTAAGCCAAAAGAGCTTATACCAAATACCAAGATCACCAAGTACAAATCGTCTAATCTAAAGCCTGAATTGATTGAAAAATATAAAAATGCTTTAATACAAGCCATGGAAAAAGAAAAGTTGTTTATGGATTCTAGATTATCAATCCATAACGTTTCAAAAAAATTAAATATTCCTAGACAGTATATTTCTGAAGTTCTAAACTTACATTTAAACAAAAGTTTTCAAGATTTTGTCAATGAATATAGAGTTGATGCGTTTGTAAAAAACCTACAAAACGACCAACATGCCCATTTTACTCTTTTCGGGATGGCGACAGAAGTCGGTTTTAGTTCCAAGTCTTCTTTTAATGCTACATTCAAGAAAGTCAAAGGAATAACCCCAACGCAATTCAAGAATTCTATTGCGAAAAAAAAGGTAATTGGTACAGAATAAGCATTCTGGACAACAGGCAAATAATCTTGTACATTGACATTTCGTTCTTTGAGGGAATTTAAACCCTTAAAAAATGGCATTACAAGAAGAACTGAAAACACAAGGCGACTTTTTATTTAAAAATAGAAGTTATTTACCACTGATTATTTTAGTTATTGGCTTATTGGTATTTATCTATCAAAAACATTACAACACTGAAGCAACAGGTAATTGGCTAACAGAATTCTACTACTACATTTGCCTTGGCATTAGTTTATTTGGTTTGTATATACGCGTGGTCACAGTAGGTTATACACCAAAAAACACATCTGGAAGAAATACAAAAGAAGGGCAAATTGCTGAAGAGCTAAACACTACAGGTATCTATTCAATAGTTAGGCATCCTTTATATTTAGGTAATTTCTTTATGTGGCTTGGCGTGGCAATGCTCACTGAAAATACTTGGCTTGTGATTGCCTTCATTTTGTTCTACGCATTTTATTATGAACGCATTATGTACGCCGAAGAAAGTTTTTTAAGACAAAAATTTGGTGATATCTATCTGGATTGGGCCAAGAAAACACCTGCATTTATTCCATCATTTAAGTATTATCAAAAAACTAAATATCCGTTTAGTATCAAAAAGGCATTAAAAAAAGAGAAACACGGTTTAGCAGCCGTGTTTCTATTATTTTGGGTTTTTAGTTTTATCGGCGAAATGATAAAACTACAGGCTATCAAATTTGAATATGACTTTTGGTTTTATGGTGCTTTGGTTTCATCAATAATATACTTAGTATTAAAGATTATGAAAAAACAAAAATTATTGGATGAGATCAATCGCTAATATATTCACAACGCCGCAGATACAGTAATAAGATAATCATAGTCTTCATAATATCTTCTACAAAGACTGGTTTGCATCTCGGCCAAGAGTAAAACTCAATCAAAACTTTAGACATTACAAAAAGAATCTATTTTAAAACAATCAAATTATATATGCAATATTTAAGTCAATTATTCAAGAAATCCTTTTTACCATTATTTTTAATCTTAATTAACAGTATGCTATTTGCCCAAGAAGAATACACCTTGCGAGGAACTATTAGCGATGAAACAAATGGAGAAACCATGTTTGGCACAACGGTTTATTTTAAAGGCACCACCATAGGCACAACCACAAACGAGTATGGCTTTTACTCAATAACGGCGCCAGAAGGAAAATACATATTGGTTGTTTCGTATGTAGGATACAAAGAAATACAAAAAGAGGTGTTTCTTAATAAAAACACAACACTCAACATTGAAATTAAAGAAGACCCAAGCTTACTTGATGAAGTCGTTATTACAGCAACTGATGGTTCAGAGAGATTAAATATTCGAAAACCTCAGATGGGCGTTGTTACTTTAAAAGCGGAAACAATTAAACTCGTGCCTGCCGTATTAGGTGAAGTCGATCTTATAAAGACCATTCAGCTTCTGCCAGGAGTGTCCAATAATGGAGAAGGTTCTGCTGGTTTTAACGTAAGAGGAGGCGCCGTAGATCAAAATTTAGTGCTTTTGGACGAAGCGATTATTTATAATACGTCTCACTTTTTTGGACTTTTTTCGGTTTTTAATAATGATGCAATTAAAGATGTGAAGCTATATAAAGGTGATATTCCTGCTAAATTCGGTGGTAGAACAGCTTCGGTCTTAGATGTAAGGCAAAAAGACGGCAACAATAAAAGGCTAGAGCTTAATGGAGGTATTGGGTTAATTTCAAGTAGGCTTGCTCTAGAAGCCCCTTTGTTTAAAAAGAAAGGTTCTTTTCTTTTGGCAGGAAGATCAACGTATGCACAGCTTTTTATGGGGCTTGCAGACGATTTAGGTAATAGTAAAATTAGTTTTTACGATCTAAACCTTAAAGCCAATTATGAAATTAACGAAAACAATAAAATATATGTATCAAGCTATTTTGGGAGAGATGTTTTTAATATATCAAGCCTTTTGGATAGTAACTACGGTAACATCACTGGTAACCTACGCTGGAACCATATTTTTAACGATAAACTATTCTCTAACTTATCGCTTATATATAGTAAATACGACTATCAAATAGTACTCGATTTTGTTAAATTGGATTGGATATCGGATATAGAAAATTTCAACCTAAAATACGATTTTGGCTATTATGCAAGCGATAAAATAAAAATAGACTTTGGGCTAAGTGGTATTTCGTACAATTTAAATCCTGGGGAAATTACACCATCTACGCCAACTTCACCCATTAACCCATTAAAATTAGACCAAAAAAGGGCTTTTGAAGCAGGAGCTTATGCTAGTGTAGAACATGCTATTACAGATAAGCTTACCGCAAGATATGGTTTGCGCTACAGCACATTCAACCGATTGGGCGGACAGGCCATCAAAAACTATGCTAATAATCAACCAGTAGTTTATAACCAAGGACTGGGCATCTACCAAAGTGGCGAAGCTGTTGGAGAAACAGAATATTCTAGAGGCCAAACAATTGAACAATTCGGAAATTTAGAACCACGCTTAGGATTGTCGTACAAATTAACTGACCATTCTTCAATAAAGGGAAGTTACACACGTACAGCACAATATCTGCAATTGCTATCTAATACGGCATCAGTAACACCTTTAGACGTTTGGACAACGAGCGGAACTTACGTAAAACCGCAACTGTCTAACCAATATGCTTTAGGGTATTATAAAAAATTCAATGACAATGCATATTCCTTTGAAGCAGAAACCTATTATAAAACTACCGACAACCGAATTGACTATATTGATGGTGCAGATTTAATAGGTAATAACACCATCGAAACCGAAATATTAAATGGGGAAGCAAGAGCTTATGGCTTAGAATTGATGCTTAGAAAAAACAAAGGTCGCTTTACAGGCTGGTTTTCATATACTTTGGCTAAAACAGAGCAACGCTCTTTTGGTGGAATTGCAGGTGGTCCGGGAATTAATAATGGCAATTGGTATAATGCGCCTTTTGATCGCACACACGATATTTCCATCACAGGAATGTATAAATTTACAGATAAATGGACATTTAGTGCAAATGCAGTCTATCAAACCGGTCGCCCAGTTACGTATCCAACCGGTCAATTTGAATACGACGGATCTTCTGTTGTGATCTACAACAATAGAAATGCCAGTAGATTACCTGCCTACCATAGGATAGATGTTTCGGCGACCTACAAACCCAATCGCAAACCAGATAAGCAATGGAAAGGCGAATGGGTTTTTAGCATTTATAATATGTACAATAGAAGAAATGCCGCCTCTATAACATTCGGTCAAAATTATAATACAGTAGCAAACGAAGCAACAAGGACTTCCATATTTGGTATTATCCCTTCAATAACCTATAACTTTAAATTTTAATAAAATGAACACTTTAATAGAAATAATACGCAAAAACATATTAAAATCAAAACACGCACTAAAAATGGCTTTACTTGGTTTGATTGCTTTTTCCTGCACAGATGTGGTAGATATAAGCGTACCAACCGAAGCCCCACGTTTGGTTATTGAAGCCTCTCTAGGTTGGGAAAAAGGCTCGTTAGGAAATAACCAAACCATAAAATTAAGCCTATCCACCCCATTTTACGATCTAACACCAAGCCCTGTAACAGGCGCATCAGTAAGGATTGAAAACGTTACAAACGGCGATGTATTTATTTTTGAAGACCAACAGGATGGTCGTTATACAACCGCAGATTTTGAACCAATAATTAACAACACCTATAACTTAGAGGTGATTTATAATAATGAGGCCTATACCGCTCAAGAAACATTAATACCTGTTCCAGAAATAGATAGAATAGAGCAATCCCGTATAGGTGGTTCAGACCCAGAAGAGCTGGACCTAACCATCTATTTTAACGATATAGAAAATGAGGTAAATTTTTACTATGCCACATTTTTGGAAGGTAATGATTTGCTGCCTCTAAGGATAGTCTTGTCTGACGAATTTACAGATGGTAACGAAATGTCTATTTTTTATGAAGAAAACGAGGCCGACGCAGAAGATGAGATTCTACCCGGAGATATGGTAGATATATACCTGTTTGGCATAACTGAAGAATATTATGATTTTTTGGGTAGATTAATTGAGCAAGGCGATAATGCAGGAGATCCTTTTGCAACGGTACCAACACGGCTAAAAGGTAATTACATAAATCCGGGAAATCCCGAAAATTATGCTTTTGGGTATTTTAGGGTTACAGAATTTGTAAATGAGGTTTATACTTTCGTCGAGTAGGCATTTTAATTCCGTCAACACGCATTGGTTGGGCAAGTATTGGTATGGCAGTTGCTATACACGAAGGTTCTACAGTAATAGTTGTACTTAATGCGTTGAGATTGTTACGTTATAAAGAAGTGGAATAATAAATGCACTTCCATTGCATTACTTATCGGCGTACCTTTATAAAGTAATTAATTAAAACTTAAAATAGTATAAGATGAAATCAAAAACGAAATTAGGCTTTGGTCTGCTTTTAACCTTGATGATTTTAATTGCACTTGGTTTTAAAAGCATTGATAAAGAAACTGAACAATATCAAGAAATTGGTGAACAGGCCGTAAATGACAACGTTAAAATTACAGGCGAAGAACTTTTCCAAAATAATTGTGCTGCCTGTCACGGTGCCTAGCGTCAAGGAAATCCACCAACTTTCCCCTCATTGGTAACTATTAATCAAAAGTTGAGTAAAGAGCAAATAAATACGTTGCTTAAAACAGGAAGAAATTTAATGCCGAATTTTTCTCATCTATCTGAATCGGAGAGAAAAGCTATAGTAGGATTTTTATATGGGGAATCAACTGAAACAGATGTTATAACCGAAGTTACTTCCATACAGAACGGCAAGAATCTGTTTGTAGCAAATTGTACACAATGCCATCAACCGGACGATTCACAGAGGCCTATAAAATGGGGAATGAAGCCTCCAGTACTTAATGGCGTTTCTGATTGGGTTAATATTTCCCAATTTAAACGGATACTAAATATGGGTCCTTGTTATATGCCTTCATTCGCAGCTATGGAAGATAAAAATAAAGAAGACATCTATGCATATCTAAGCACCTTGGAAAGCAGTTATCAAAATGTCAATTATAGAACGCGAAGAGGCTGTAGATGTGGTATGGCGATGAGATAAAGAACATTGAATTACACTATGAAGAAATTATTTGCTTTAAAGCATAAAACATTAAATAACTAAAATTGTAAAATTATGTGGTACGAATGTAACAATGATTGGCATTATTTTGGAATGCACGGATTCTGGTGGCTCTTTTGGGTCATAGTATTAATTGTAATCTTTTTGGTGTTAAGGCCATATTTGATTGGAAAGAAAGGGAAAGATTCCTCCTTGGAAATTTTAAGGCGGAAGTATGCCGCAGGGGATATTTCTAAAGAAGAGTTTGAAGAAAGAAAAAAAGCTTTGGAAGACTAGTAGATTGACTTGGCAACTTGAGAAATAGAATTTATAACAGAAAAATCAATTTAAAATACTTTTTATGGAAATTTTAATAGCAACAACTAAAGCTTGCCCAAATCGATCTTTTCTTGAGCATCAACTTCAAAACGCTTGGCTACCCTATAAGGTAGTTTATTTTGAAGAGCATCCTGAATTACTTGAAAAATATCATATAAAACATTCGCCCTTGCTGATTGTGGATGGAGAAGTGGAGTCTGTAGAAATGAAGGAAATATTAGATATAATAAACGAACTAAAAATAAGGGATAGGGACATATCGAAAATCAGGACTCCGAAACGAGCTAAAAATCATATGATTCCTAAGGATATAGGCACAGAACCTGGTGCAGTAGAGGTCGATACTACATGGGGCAGTATTCAGCCAATGCAGGTTGCACAAGATGTGCTTACAATTGGAGAACTGGAAGTATACCACCACCAAAAAATGAACCTATCTATTATCGATACGCGAAAAGTAAATACAACCGGTGGGGTAAATATTTCTGGTTCAAAAAGCATTCCCTATAATGAGTTGGTCGGAAGAATGGATGAGTTGGATAAAACCTATCCCAATATATTTTTTTGTAATGGCCCACAATGCCCACAATCGTCAACAGCCATAAAGAACCTTTTAAACGCAGGTTTTCCAGCCGATAGAATTTTATATTACAGAGGAGGAATGCATGACTGGATTACAATGGGGCTTCCTGTACAACTATTATAAAAGCAATAGTATTGAGCAATCTTGGATATGACACAATATTTATCACTAAATGAAAAGGCGTATTAATAATTAAAAGAAAAGAAAATGAGTTACTATTTTGAAAAAACATTGACCAATGTAAGTTTCGATGAAGCCATCGAAAAAGTCACTGAAGAATTGAAAAAGGAAGGGTTCGGTGTATTAACTGAAATCGACATTAAAGCTACGTTAAAGAAAAAGCTCGATGTTGACTTTTACAACTACAGGATATTAGGTGCCTGCAACCCTCCATTTGCTTACAAGGCGCTACAAGCCGAAGATAAGATTGGCACAATGCTTCCATGCAATGTTATTATTCAGGAAAGAGAAAAAGGAATAATAGAAGTTTCCGCGGTAGATCCCGCAGCTTCTATGAGAGCAGTAGAGAATGAAGTATTGAACGAAGTAGCTACGCAGGTAAGGGATAAATTAAAGGAGGTTATCAAAAAGTTATAAATATTATCAGATAAAAATTAACATTAATTAAAAACAAATATTATGAAACAAATTAAAAATGTAGGTATTCTAATGATTTTGGTGGCTTTGATGATAAGCTTTCAAAGCAATGCACAGCAAAAAAAAACAGACAAAATTTTGAAGGACCCTGAAAAAAGGGAACAGGTTATGACCGCCATTAGCAACAATCCCGAAATGAGAAAGGAAATGATGAAAATGATGATGGAAAAAGATTCAACGATGATGAAAGGGATGAAGGAAAAAATGATGATGGGAATGGAAAAAGACTCTACAAAATCAAAAAAGATGAAGGAAAAAATGGCCACTATGAAAAAAAATAAGGATATGGAGTGTGACTGCAAATGTAAAGATGAAGAAGATAAGTGCCAATGCAAAATGAAAGATGATGATAAAGATAAGGACAAAAACAAAGATGGTGAACAGTGATACTAGGATAAATATTTAGTGTTCATTTTTTGGATTTTTTCAAACCCCTATCACACAAATATTCAACAGGAAATTATGGAAGAGAATAAAATAGATAGAAGGAATTTTATAAAGCTAGGCAGCATTGGTGCCTCTGTTTTAATTACCTGGCCGCTTTTAAATTCTTGTAACGGTCTTGCTGCTCAAAACGATAATGTTGACCTCAATTTTCAAGCAGATGTTGACATTGAATTAACGGCAAAGGAGGCCAACGTGCAATTGTTACCGGGGAGCAAGACTAAAGTCTGGATGTTCGATGGAAACTTGATAGGTGGGGATAAAACTGCGATTCAAAAATTGGGTAATGGCTATTTAGGGCCCGTAATTCGCGTAAAAAAAGGGCAGAAAATAAGAATCCGTTTCAAAAATCAATTACCCGAGGAAAGTATCGTTCATTGGCACGGAATGCACGTCCCCGAAAAAGACGACGGTCATCCTAAAGACGTAATAGGTAATGGTGAAACCTATATCTATGAATTTGAGATAATGAATCGTGCAGGCACCTATTGGTTCCATCCGCATCCACACGGGCGTACAGGGCCACAGGTTTATAATGGACTTGCAGGGCTTTTTATCGTTACAGACGATGAGGAACAACAATTGAAGTTGCCATCTGGTGAATATGATGTTCCCGTAGTCATACAAGATCGCCTGTTTGACGGTAATAACCAATTGGTATATCTAAGCCGTGGACGTATGGATAAAATGAACGGTTTTTTAGGCAATCGTATCTTGATTAATGGAAATCTTAACAGAGAACTTTCTCTCAAAAGTGGATGCGTTTATCGACTGCGTTTTCTCAACGGTTCCAATTCGCGCTTTTATAAATTGGCCTGGGAAGACGGGACGCCTCTTATTGTGATAGGAAAAGACGGTAGTTTGTTGGATCGCCCTGTGTCTATGCTATATATAATGTTGGGGGTGGCTGAAAGGGTCGATTTGTGGCTTGATTTAAGAGATAGGTCCAATGGCTCTCAGATGGTTATGAAAAGCTTGTCATTCTCTCACGGTATGATGGGTATGATGGGTGGTATGAGAAATCGAGGACGAAACAACCTTCCTTTGGGCAGTACCTATGATGTCCTTAAGATTTCATTGGACAGAGAGGGAAGCAACAATTTTCAACTTCCACAAAAACTGGCAGTGTTCAATAAACTTGATCCTGCAACTACCGTTAATAGAAGCAATCCAAGGACGTTCAGTTTTTTTATGAGGCGTATGCAGTGGACTATCAGTGGACGGACTTGGGAAATGACCGGAGTTACCAAGGACGAGACGGTGAAACTAAACACAACCGAAATCTGGGAAATAGTTAATAGCGGAGGTAACCGTGGAATGATGGGAGGTGGAATGCAAATGCCACACCCCTTTCATATTCATCATTTACAATTCAATATTCTCGAACGGGATATTTCTGGTGTCGACAGTAGAATTTGGAATTCGGTCAAGGATGGGTTTATCGATAGCGGTTGGCAAGATACCGTATTATTAATGCCAGGTATGAAGGTTAAACTGATAATGCGTTTTGAGGACTTTAAAGGTCTCTTTTTATACCACTGCCATAATCTGGAACACGAAGATATGGGGATGATGCGAAATTTTAAAGTTGAGTAAAGAATCAACAGGTTTAATTGATGCAGCTTGGGGCAAGATTAATTTTCGAACAATTTTGTGATGGCAAAGACCAAAAAAGCAATATTGGCTAAAGGGATACGAGCTACGGAAATGAGGTTGAAGATTTACAGATACCTTAAAAGAAAAACCTATGCGGTAACCTTAAATGAAATGTAAAAGTCTTTGTCAACCAAAATGATGGGAATAAAACAGCGAATAAAACAACATTTTATAGGACAATAAAGCTCTTTGAGGAAAAAAGTATGGTACATCAGATCGAATATGGGACCGCCATTGCAAAATATGCGATTTTTGATGAAAACGCCAAATGTAAATGCGTTATCGATGTACAAAGTGCAATGAAACCGTTTGTTTAAAAGAACATAAAATCCCACACACTAATTTACTAGAAGGATATGAAGCTGAGAATTTACATTTGGTGGTCAAAGAGATTCACGTTAGATTTAATGAACAATAAATGCACTTCCATTGCATGACTCATTAATGTACTTTGCAAGAAACAAAATAAAATAATGAGCGAAGATTTAGAATGTAAAGATGGTGCTTGTGCCGTAGATTATACCCAAGAAACTCATAAACCAAAAACAACAGTTAGCATAAATAAGAACTATATAGCTCCTGTGATTGGCATATTTTTTTTGTTATTGGGAATAGGTATAGACTTTTACGATATCCCATTTTTTAAAGCACCCATTCCTTTAATTTGGTTTGGAATTATCTATATAGTTGTTGGCGGTCCTGTTGTATTAAAAGCCGCTAAACTCATTGTAAAAGGAAATATTTACAATGAGTTTGTATTAATGTCTGTTGCTACACTTGGTGCTTTTTTAATAGGATCTTATGAAGAAGGTGTTGCTGTAATGCTGTTTTACGTAGTAGGCGAATTATTTCAGGAAGCTGCAGTAAACAAGGCAAAACGCTCAATTGAAGCCTTATTAAAAGTTCAAGTAGAAGAAGTTACTGTTTTAGAAAACGGAAACCTTATAAGCTTGCATCCAAAAGATGTAGAAATTGGGCAAATCATTCAAGTAAAACCTGGTCAAAAAATTGCTTTAGATGGCGAATTGGTTTCAGATTATGCAACTTTAAATACAGCGGCTTTAACTGGTGAATCTGCACCAAATGCCAAAGAGAAAGGAGAGACTGTCTTGGCAGGAATGCTAAATATCAACACATTAATAGAGGTTAAAACCACTAGTAAACACGAAGACACCAAGCTCTCTAAAATTTTAAAACTGGTACAAGAAGCTGTCGGAAGAAAAGCCAAAACACAACTACTAATCAGTCGTTTGGCAAAAATATATACGCCCATTGTATTTTGGTTGGCCATTGCATTGCTAATAATTCCTTACTTTTTTCTTGGTGAGGCATATGAGTTTCAAATGTGGTTAGAGCGTGCATTGATCTTTTTAGTGATCTCTTGTCCCTGTGCTTTGGTAATTTCCATTCCGTTGGGCTATTTTGGTGGTATTGGAGCAGGTTCGCGTAACGGGATTTTATTTAAAGGTTCTAATTTTCTGGATTTAATGACCAAAGTAGATACAGTGGTTATGGATAAAACCGGAACATTAACCAAAGGTGTTTTTGAAGTTCAGGAAGTGGTTTCTATCACATTAGATAAAAATGAAATGTTAGAACTGGTAGCCGCTTTAGAACGACATTCTACACATCCCATTGCTGAAGCTATTGTAAATTACGCTGACCTTGAAAACGCATCCTTGACAGCATCTGAAGTAGAGGAAATTTCTGGTCACGGAATGAAAGGAAACGTTGGTGATTATAAAGTGTTAGCAGGTAATTTAAAGTTATTGGAAAAGTTTAATATTCAATATGATGAGCAATTAAAATCGAACACCGAAACGATTGTTGTAATTGCTATTAATGGTAAATATGAAGGCTACATAACCATTGCCGATACCATTAAAGATGATGCCAAAGAAGCCATAAGTGCTTTACATCGTATTAAAAAAATAACAGAAATTGTGATGCTTTCTGGTGATAAACAATTGGTTGTCGATAAAATTGCAAATCAATTGGGAATTGATAAAGCTATTGGCGGCTTGCTTCCCGAAGAAAAAATCAATGAAGTTGAAAAACTAAAAAAACAAGGAAGAATTGTCGCATTTGTTGGTGATGGCATTAATGATGCACCTGTAATCACACTCTCGGATGTAGGTTTGGCAATGGGTGGCTTGGGTAGTGATGCCGCTATTGAAACCGCTGATGTTGTGATACAAACCGACCAACCTTCAAAAATTGCCACAGCCATACATATTGGAAATGCGACCAATAAAATTATATGGCAAAATATAATTTTGGCCTTGGGCGTTAAAGTATTGGTGTTAACTTTGGGAGCAATGGGAATGGCAACGCTTTGGGAAGCTGTAATTGCTGATGTAGGGGTTGCTTTATTGGCGATTTTTAATGCGGTGCGCATACAACGTATGACTTGGAGTTAAAACATAACTATGGATAGAAAAGCACATTGGGAAAACGTTTTTAAAACAAAATCCTTGAGCGAAGTGAGTTGGTATGAAGTCGTGCCAGAAACATCTTTGTCATTTTTTAAAGCATCTAATATTTCTAAATCTGCAAAAATCATCGATATTGGTGGTGGAGATAGTTTTTTGGTAGATAATTTATTAAAGTTGGGATTTAAGGATATCACAGTGTTAGACATCTCTGAAGCTGCGTTGGATAGAGCCAAAAAACGCTTAAAAGACCAATCAAAAAAAGTAAAATGGATTGTAGCCGATGTTGTTGATTTTTCACCACCTGAGAATTACGACTTTTGGCACGATAGAGCAGCATTTCATTTCTTAACCGATGAACAAAGTATAAGCAACTATGTTGAAACCGTTCAAAAACATCTTAACAAGGACGGTCATTTAGTTATTGGTGCTTTTTCTGAAAATGGTCCCAAAAAGTGTAGTGGTTTAGAGATAAAACAATATTCAGAAACCACAATGACTAATCAATTCAAAATTTATTTTAATAAAATTAGGTGCATTAAAATTGACCATAGAACACCCTTTGATACAAATCAAAATTTCGTGTTTTGCTGGTTTAAAAAAATAATCTAACCCATTGTGCATTTTGAATAAAATTTGTCAATTCGAGTGGATTTAACTCATTTTTATGAGGAAAATTAGTATCGAGAATAAAATTTCCCATTTCAAAACCTGTTCTCGATACGATTTTTTATTAAAAATCACTCGAACTGACATTTAGTTTAGCCTAATCAATCAAATTGCACAATGGGTTAATCTAATCGTTAAGTGCATGACAAAAATTAATTTTGAGAAATAAACTACTCGCCATTTTCAGGATATCAAAAACCTCACAGGTTTTGAAAACCTGTGAGGTTTACGTAACGAAAAAGCCGCAATATGCTATATGTATGCAGTTAATAGTTTTATTCTAAATTTAGTCATGTATTAAATCTAATCGTTCAAAACCGTTACCACTAAATTTTTTTTTGAACAAAAGAAGGTAAATGTGAAAATTCTACAAATAATTCAGCTTAAAACGTAATATATTAAAGTCTATTTATTCTGAACTTTGCATTTTACAAATAAGAATTAGGATTATGGAAACGGTTAATATATTTGAAATCAAAAAAAAAGATAATAAGCAAGGAATAAAAAAATCATTTCCTGTAACTGGAATGTCTTGTGCAGCCTGTGCATCAAGTGTTGAATCCATCCTGTCGCACACTAACGGTGTCAATAGTGCTAGTGTTAATTTTGCCAGTAGCTCGGTACTCGTAGATTATGATGAGACCGTTACCGAAAAAAAAATACAAAAGGCTTTACAAGAGGTAGGCTTTGACATTATCATTGATGTAGAAAACCCTTCGGAAGTACAACAAGAACTTCAACAAAAGCATTATCAAGATATAAAGAGTCGCACTATCTGGTCAGCGATTCTTACCCTTCCAATTTTTGTGATAGGAATGTTTTTTATGCAATGGGAATCTGGAAAATGGATATCATTGGCACTAACGCTTCCTGTCCTATTCTGGTTTGGGCGTAGCTTTTTCAGCAATGCTTATAAGCAAGCTAAACACGGTAAGGCAAATATGGATACCTTGGTAGCCTTGAGTACAGGAATCGCTTTTCTATTCAGTATTTTCAATACTTTTTTCCCTGAATTTTGGTTAAGTCGAGGTATCGAGCCTCACGTCTATTATGAGGCAGCAACCGTAATTATAACTTTTATTTCCTTAGGAAAACTATTGGAAGAAAAGGCAAAATCAAATACCTCTTCGGCTATTAAAAAATTGATGGGACTTCAACCCAAAACGTTGAAAATCATTGAAAATGGGGAAGAAAAAGAAATCCCTATTTCGTCAGTACAAGTTGGTCAAACTATTTTAGTACGTCCAGGAGAAAAGATTCCTGTAGATGGAGAAGTTTCCAAAGGAAGCTCGTATGTAGATGAAAGTATGATTACAGGAGAACCTATTCCAGTAGAAAAATCGAAGGATGAAAAAGTATTTGCAGGTACCGTAAACCAAAAAGGTAGTTTCCAATTTATTGCTGAAAAAGTAGGTGGAGAAACCTTGCTGTCACAAATTATTAAAATGGTTCAGGAAGCGCAAGGAAGCAAAGCACCTGTCCAAAAACTAGTCGATAAGATTGCTGGAATATTTGTTCCAGTCGTTCTGGGGATATCAATCATTACATTTATAGTTTGGATGTCAATTGGAGGCGATAATGCATTTTCGCAAGCCTTATTAACTTCTGTAGCAGTATTGGTTATTGCTTGTCCTTGTGCATTAGGATTGGCAACACCTACTGCCATAATGGTTGGTATTGGCAAAGGCGCAGAAAACAATATCCTTATAAAAGATGCTGAAAGTTTAGAACTAGGTCATAAAGTGAACGCGGTCATTCTTGACAAAACTGGTACAATTACAGAAGGAAAACCTTTAGTAACCGATATACTTTGGAAGGATAAACTTGAGAATCAAAATGAATACAAGCAAATTCTTTTAGCTATCGAAACACAATCAGAACATCCTTTGGCGGAAGCCGTAGTCAATCTTCTGAAAGAAGAAGATGTTGAACAAGCTGAAATTTCATCTTTTGAAAGTATTACAGGAAAAGGTATTCAAGCTGAAATAGAAAATGGTTCAAAATATTATGTTGGAAACCATAAACTAATGCTTGAGAAAAATATTAAAATCGACGCTTCTTTAATGCAAACAGCAGAAAGTCTCGAAGACCAAGCAAAAACAGTCATTTTCTTTGGAAATGAAAAACAAGTGCTTGCGATACTCGCCATTGCAGATAAGATTAAGGAAACTTCAAAAAAGGCCATAGCAACGCTTCAAGAAAGAGGCATTAAGGTTTATATGCTTACAGGAGATAACAATAAAACAGCATCTGCTGTGGCACGGCAGGTTGGAATATCAAATTACCAAGGCGAAGTAATGCCTTCAGACAAAGCAGCTTTTGTTGAAAAATTACAAGCAGAAGGGAAAATAGTGGCTATGGTAGGTGATGGCATTAACGATTCTCACGCTTTAGCACAGGCTAATGTGAGTATTGCCATGGGTAAAGGCTCTGACATAGCAATGGACGTTGCCAAAATGACATTGATAACATCAGATTTACAATCCATCCCAAAAGCCTTAGAACTATCAAAAAGAACCGTGTTGGGTATCCGTCAGAATCTATTTTGGGCATTCATTTATAATCTTATTGGTATTCCAATTGCAGCAGGCGTTTTGTATCCCGTAAATGGGTTTTTATTAGATCCAATGATTGCAGGAATGGCAATGGCATTTAGTAGCGTATCTGTAGTTGCAAATAGTCTAAGACTTAAACGAGTAAAACTTTAAAATAATCTCTATTATTAATTATAAAATCTAATACAATGAAAACTTTAAAATTTAAAACAAATATCAATTGTGGTGGTTGCGTATCAAAAGTAACCCCTTTTTTAAACAAACAAGAAGGTGTGAAAAGTTGGGAAGTGGATACCGCTAATCCTGATAAAATTCTAACCATAGAAAGCGATGGTGCTTCAGAAGAAGATTTAAAATCTACATTACAAAAAATAGGCTTTAAAGCGGAACCTGTAGATTAATACACTCGTTTTTATATGGTTTATATTTTAATTTTGGTTGTGATTCTTCTGTTTGCTATTCATTTTTATAGAAAATCGAAACGATAAAGGGTAAAGCCCTATTCCAAAGTATTTTTTGAACGTCCAGAACTGTTTAAAAGGAAACACTCAGAGCTTTATTAAATGTTGGTGGAGTGCTTTAATCAAAGAAACTAGAAATAATATTCTAATCTATATAATTAATGATTGCAGTATTCTCAATATCGTTTTCCTTAATTTAATCTTTACAAATGAAAACAATTTTGTTTTTTTCTATACTAAGATCAAAATTTATTTCTCATTGAAAAACCACCGTCTTTGACGGTGGTCATGTTTTAAAGGCTCTGCCATTTTTTAGTTTTGCCCATCTAAAACTTTTTAAGATGAGTAAATATAGAAAATTAACGCATGTGTATT
>Ga0316205_10000766_pt1 | contig 50196 bp, 40 predicted proteins | sample 3monthpyrite_MG_FD_204941 | JGI IMG/M metagenome (GOLD analysis project Ga0316205, IMG submission 204941) | Microbial mat bacterial communities from mineral coupon in-situ incubated in ocean water Damariscotta River, Maine, United States -... | ecosystem: Environmental > Aquatic > Marine >...
CAACGATCCCATATCTCAGATTTTTGCTTCGATGAATAATTTATTCTTGTTCGATAAACCATAGATCACACTCCATCTTTTTGTTATAAAAGATACAGTGTTGCGTCGACCAGTTGAACCCGCAACCGTAAGCAGTCATTCACTCTAGTGCTCATTCTTAAATGCATTCATTAATTCACAACGCTTCAAATAAGCTTCGCGAGCAATGCTTACATCTTCCAGGAAGAGTGGTAGTTCATTCATTAACATTGCCTGTGGGCCATCAACCAGTGCTTTGGTTGGGGCTGGATGGAAATCAACTAACACCATGTTGGCGCCTGCAATAATGCCTTGGGCGGTAACATGCATAACATCAAGCAAGCCATCAGGGGCGGCTTCGCGTGTGCCGACTGAATGGGATGGATCGATACATACAGGCATACGGGTAAGTCGTTTAACAACGGGCACATGTGCGAAATCAACAAAGTTGCGGTGTGGATCGCCCATGTTAGTTTTCATGCCACGTAGAGCAAAAATAACGTTTTGGTTACCTTCACTGGCAATGTATTCGGCAGCATTAATGGATTCTTCGAGGGTGATACCAAAACCACGTTTCAGCAATACAGGGTGTGTGGTTTGTTTACCAACGGCTTTAAGTAATTCAAAGTTTTGTGTATTACGTGTTCCAATTTGTAACATCACACCGGTTGGATGACCGGTTTGTTCGAGTGCGTCATTGATTTCGTCAATATGAGACTCATGGGTGATTTCCATGGCGATGACTTTAATGCCGTACTTGCCAGCCAGTTCAAATACCCAAGGTAAGCAGTCTTTGCCTTGACCTTGAAATGAATAGGGATTGGTTCTGGGTTTGTAGGCACCCATGCGTGTACAGACCTGACCATTCTCTTGCAAGATCTTCATCATCTGCTCAACATGCTCGGGGTTATCCACCGCGCAGAGTCCTGCAAACACGTGCAAGGTATCCTGACCAAACGTTACACCGTTATATTCAAATGAACAAGCGCGTTGCTCATCTGCATGACGACCCAGAATACGGTATTCGTCTGATATGCGAATAACGCGTTCAACACAGGGATAATCTTGCATTTCATCAAGCAGTAGCGAGCTGGTATTACCGAGTAGATAAATTTCGGTAAGTAGTTGTTCTATACCTTCGACATCATGGACGCGTGTTTGGATATCCTCAAGTTCACTGAGTTTGTTGATAAGTGATTTATAGGCATCACTGTTCTTGTCAGTATTCGGATGTAGTAGCAGGATCATGCTTAATTATTCCTTATGTTGCCATGTCAGCATAACCCCTGATCGAGGTTCCCATTCAGTGGGAAGCATCTTCGGCTTCGTCATTTATAACTAATAATAAAGATTAGTGATGTACTGCAGCATGTATTACGTATTCACTTTCAAAATACACAGTGTATTTTTCATATACCCAGCTTGTAATAGGTGGCTCACCAACGGCAGGGTTAATGTTCAAAGGGATGCCATAGTCTGCTTTGACTTGTTGCATTTTCATGCCGCGCTCCGGGCGTAATACGCCATCGGTACTATTTTCTGGCTGATTAATAATGCTGAGTGTTTCTGCCAATAAACCGGTAGAGGCAAAGCATAGGCTAAGCACTAATAGAGGTTTAATTAATATTTTCAGTTTTCGCATGTTTTTCTCCTAATTCATGGCTGTTTAACCACTATAACATTGTCAGGTTATACCTTATATATGATTAGAAGCCAGCTAGACAAGAAAAACTGCGACTTGCACCACAATATGGCCAGTGGTCAATAGCTTAGCTGTATGCTTTAATGCGCAGCATGTTTAGACCAATTGAAGTACATATCGGCTTACGTTATACAAAAGCGCGCCGCCGTAATAATTTTATATCCATATTTTCACTGATTTCTATCATTGGCATCATGCTCGGCGTGTTGGTCATGATTACGGTGTTGTCTGTGATGAACGGTTTTCAGAAAGAAGTTCGTGAACGCATTCTGGGTGCGGCTTCGCATATTACGATTAAGGGTATCGATGGCAGTGTTAGTGACTGGCCTGAGATCATGACGAGTACGGCGAAGCATCCGCAAGTTGTCGGTTCTGCGCCTTTTATTCGTACCGAGGCTATGTTGACCAATGGCCAATATGTTAATGCGGCTTTTATTCGTGGCATTGATCCTGCGCTGGAAAGTAATGTTTCAGATGTGCAGAAGGGGATCCTGGTTGGTAGTTTCGATGATCTTAAGCCGGGTGACTTCAAGATTTATCTTGGCAAATATTTAGCACGGGCCCTGGGTGTTTATCTCGGTGACAAGGTCACTATGGTTACGCCACAGGCGGCGGTAACACCGGCCGGTATTTTACCGCGACTAAAACGCTTTACTGTAGCGGGCATCTTTGAAACGGGTCACAATCAATACGACAGTGGTTTAGCGGTCATTCATATTAAAGATGCAGCACGATTAATGCGCATGGGTGATGATGTTAGTGGGGTGCGGGTTAAGATTACAGACATCTTCGATGCGCCGCATGTTGGCATTGAATTAGTCGATAAATTATCGGGCGGTTATTTGATTAATGACTGGACGAAAGTACATTCAAATTTTTTTCGTGCTGTTCAAACTGAAAAACGCATTATGTCGATCATTTTGATTCTGATTATTGTTATCGCTGCATTTAATATTATTGCGATGATGGTGATGACCGTAACGGAAAAACAAAGTGACATTGCCATTCTAAGAACATTGGGTTGCACACCATTTAGAATTACATGGATATTTATTACACAAGGGTTAATTATTGGTTTGGTCGGTATTACCCTTGGAACGATTGGTGGTGTTTTACTGGCTACCAATATTGATGTGATTGTCCCTGCGATTGAGGGTTTGTTTAATGTTAAATTTCTCTCGCCAGATGTTTATCTAATTAGTGATTTGCCTTCGGACTTACAATGGACTGACGTATCTAATATTGCGATCATGTCGTTTATTATTACGATGATCTTTACCGTTATTCCTGCAAGCCGTGCTGCCAGCATTCAACCGGCGGAGGCGTTGCGTTATGAGTGATACCGGTGTTATTCAATGTTCTCAGCTTTCCAAGTCATATGAAGATGGTGAGCTTAAGGTTGATGTGCTACATGAGATCAATCTGCAAGTTAATAGTGCGGAGCGTGTTGCCATTGTCGGTCGCTCAGGTGCCGGTAAAAGCACCTTATTACATTTGCTTGGTGGTTTGGATGTACCAACTAATGGTGAAGTCATTATTGATGGTGTTGATATTGCAAAAATTAGCGAAGCGAAACGGGCAAGGTTAAGAAATCGCAGCTTGGGTTTTGTTTATCAATTCCATCATTTGTTACCTGAATTTACAGCAGTAGAAAATGTCGCTATGCCTCTTATGCTGCGCGGCACTAAACCCGCAGTCGCGACAGAAAAAGCACGCCAAGTGCTTACTCAGGTTGGCATGGAAAGTCGCTTGCATCATCGTCCTGTGGAATTATCAGGTGGTGAGCGTCAACGCGCGGCGTTTGCACGCGCATTGGTTACGGAACCTAAATGTGTACTTGCGGATGAACCAACCGGAAATTTGGATAGTTATAATGCAGAACGGTTACATGAGTTGATGATCGAACTTAACGAAACTCATCAAACCAGTTTTGTGATTGTGACGCATGATGAAATATTAGCAAATCGAATGGATAGGGTTCTTACGCTTGATTCAGGTAAGCTTGTTTAAACGCACGCTCAGCTGGAACGTTTACGTTGTTCCCAACGCCTTACAATACTCCAACGCCAGAATAATCGAATTGTTGTGTAACCAATTATGGCGCTACTCACCGCCATAATTAAACAGCCTAATAAGAAGGGTTGCCAGATTGCGAGCAGGCCATCCGCCAGCCAGGCAAAGCTTAATTCAAAATGAAAACCATTTGGTTCTAACCCCAACACGATACCACCTAAACGGTATGCGAAATAAAACAGCGGGGGCATGGTTAATGGATTCGATATCCAGACTAGCGAGACCGAGATAATCAGGTTAACGCGTGCGGGAATTGCGGCCGCGGCGGCTACTACCATTTGAAAGGGAACCGGCATCCAAGCGCAAAACAGGCCAACAGCAAATGCACCTGCTACCGAACGGCGATTGATGTGAAACAAGTTCGGATCACGTAGTAAATAGCCAAATATCTGTAAATACTTGTTATTCATAACTTTATCGTGATTAGGCATGAAACGTTGGACGAATTTTTTTGGCATACGGGATTCTAGTGCTATGGTTTGGTTAATAAAGGACTATTATCCAACATTTTGCCATCTAGGGCACTTAAATCATCATGCGCACATGGACGCTCGCATTTTTGATGGGTATTGCAGTAGCTCAGCAATGCACTCAAATACCAGATTCAGCTTGGTTGTTATTACTACCAGTCTGTCTGCTTGGTTCCGTATTTACTAATTATTGGCTTAAACCGCTATTTGCATTGGTTCTCGGTTTCCTTTGGTTATTTAGCTATGTGCTGCTGTTTTCGCATAATGCTTTCCCCGCACAACTGGAAGGAAAAGAAGTCTTACTTGAAGGGACAATTGCCAGTATCCCTAAAATATCATCACGTTCAAGTCGTTTTGATTTCACTACACAACTTGAAAACAAATCCTATATGCTTCGTCTCAGTTGGTATGAAAAACACTTTCGCCCACCTCAAGCAGGAGAACGTTGGCGCCTACTGGTTAAACTAAAGCGTCCTCATGGTGTTAGTAATCCGGGTGGTTTTGATTATGAGCGCAGTCTGTATCGACATAGGGTGTCAGCTACGGGATATGTTCGCAGTAATGATATTAATGAAAAAATAATTAACACAAACTCCAAATCAGCACCGAGTGTATGGGTTATAAAATTACGCCAGTCGATTTCAAATTCGTTGCGAAAGGAGTTAAAGGATGGACTGCATCAAGGTCTGATTGAAGCGCTGGCAATTGGTAATCGAGATAAAATCACTCCCGCGGAGTGGGATGTATTAACCAGAACAGGCACGATTCACCTTGTTGCAATTTCTGGTTTACATATCGGCTTGGTTGCGGGATTTGTTTTTTTTATTATTCGCTTTGTAGTGGGTCGAAGTGCATTTTTAATGCAACATCTACCTGCACAAGTACCGGCTGCTGCCTGCGCAATTGTGGTGGCATTCTTCTACGCCATGTTGGCTGGCTTTTCTATACCAACGCAACGTGCGTTTCTAATGGTTTGTGTAGTCATGATTTCATTAATGCAACGTAGAACGATTCGTTCCTCTAGCGTTATTGCATTAAGTCTATTGTTAATCCTGATTTTTGATCCCATGTCGGTATTGGATGCTGGATTTTGGCTGTCCTTTGGCGCAGTCGTTGTTATTTTATTTGTAGCAGTAGGTAGGGTGCGAAATGCTTTAACAATAGCAAGTTGGGGTAAAATACAACTGGTGATTGCTATTGGCATGTTGCCAATGACGTTACTGTTTTTTCAGCGCGTCAGCATTTCAGCGCCAATCGCAAACCTATTCGCTGTTCCGCTAGTTAGTTTTGTCACTGTCCCGGCAACATTGTTAGGCACAATGACGCTAGAAATATTTCCGAGGTTATCTGTTTTTTTGCTTTATATTGCGACAGAATCGTTAAATATTTTATGGATCCTTCTAGAGTGGTTGGATGCGCAGTCATGGTCAATCATTGAAACACATGCACCAGTAACATGGACTTTAATACTTGCCGGGATCGGTGCCATATGGCTGCTTATGCCAAGAGGCTTTCCTCTGCGCTGGATGGCAATGACACTATTTTTTCCAGCATTCTTGGTGGTGCCAGAGAAGCTGCCGGTAGGGGTATTACGATTAGGCTTAATCGATGTTGGCCAAGGTTTATCCGTGTTTATACAAACACGTAATCATAGCCTTGTTTTTGATACAGGCCCTCGTTACTCGGAAAATTTTGATGCAGGGAAAAATATCGTTATTCCATTTCTTAAATCTCAAGGAGTCCTGTCACTTGATGCATTAATCGTAAGTCATGGTGATAATGATCATAGTGGTGGTGCAGCTGCTATTTTAAATCGATTACATGTTAATAAGGTTTATACAGGAGCCAATGTAAAGCGTTGGCATTATGATAGGTCTATCGCTTGTCAGTCAGGGCAAGAGTGGCAATGGGATGCAGTTGATTTTAAGTTTTTACATCCCGTTAAAGCACAAGGTATGGGAGGAAATAATCGTTCTTGTGTTTTACAAGTCAGCGTTGGTTCACATGCGATTTTGTTACCAGCAGATATTGAAGTTAAAGCAGAAAAGCAACTGATTGCGCGTTACAAAAATAAATTGCAGAGTGATTTATTAATAGCGCCTCATCATGGTAGTAAAACATCGTCTTCTCAGGCATTTGTTGAGCAAGTGGCACCACGCGTAGTATTAGTTGCAAATGGTTATCGAAATCGCTATCGGTTCCCACATAAGTCGGTGACTCAACGATATACTGAATCGGAAATCGTATGGTTTGAAACGGCAAAATCTGGTGCTATTTCCATTACCATGACAGCGGATGGCTTAGCTAAGCCTGTGTTTTGGCGACATAAATTACTGCGATATTGGCACACACGGTGATGGCTTTGTCGTGGCCATGTTGTACAATTAGCCACAGCCAAGCGTAATATTGCTTGGCTGTACATAAAATATAAAAACAATATATTAATCAATAAGATAACAGGGTGTTATTACTGTGTTTGAATTTGTGAAAGCCGGTGGCTGGCTTATGCTGCCAATTATTGCCTGTTCTATTGTGGCTGTTGCTATCATTGTAGAGCGATTTTGGTCTCTTCAACGTAAGCGAATTACTCCCCAGCATCTTGTTGCTCAGGTTTGGCATTGGGCAAAAGCCAATGATCTCGACGAAGTCAAAGTGAATCAGCTTCGTAGTGGCTCACCCCTTGGTAAAGTGATTGCTGCAGGCCTTATTAATCGTCACCACCCACGCGAAATAATGAAAGAAAGCATTGAAGATGCAGGCAGACACATCGTACCTGAGTTAGAACGCTTTCTTAACACGCTCGGTACGATTGCTTCAGTTGCACCACTACTTGGTTTGCTAGGCACCGTCGTTGGTATGATTGACGTCTTTGCCGCCATTATTGAACACGGTGTGGGTAATCCTGCTGTCTTGGCAGAAGGTATTTCCAAGGCATTAGTGACAACGGCCGCAGGTTTATCCGTTGCGATCCCTGCATTAATGTTTTCACGTTACTTCAAAGGCTATGTAAATGAGTTAATTTTGACCATGGAAAAAGAAGCGGTCAAATTGGTTGAAGTAATACATGGAGATCGCGAATCATCAGAAGTTGAAGCTGAATTCGCAAGCGGTAGTGGTGAATAATGAAATTGCGTAGCCAAGGCGTTGAGGAACCGGACGTAAATCTAACCCCATTGATTGACGTTGTTTTTTTATTGCTAATTTTTTTCATGGTCTCTACAACCTTTGATAAAGAATCAGAGTTAAGTATCGAGCTACCGAATGCGCAAGGTGAAGTATCAGAGCGAGAAGTTTTACAAGTTGAAGTATCTATTGATTCGAAAGGTAATTACGCGATTAACAATGAACGCATTATTAATTCGCAGATTAACACATTGAAAGCTGCCATTGCCAAAGTTGCTGGCGATAAACGTGATATCCCAATGATAATTAGCGCTGATGGCCGTGCTTCACATCAATCGGTTGTCGCAGCGATGGATGCGGCGCGACAATTAGGCTTTAGTAAATTAACATTTGCAACGCGACTTACTTCAGAAGAAAAATAATTACGATGAATAATCCTCGCACCCAACTCGACGGCATTCAAGCTTACCGCCGTTTACTTAGTTATGTATGGCCGCATTGGAAGGTCTTCCTTATTGCGCTTATTGGTATGGTTGCTTTTTCTGCCACTGAAGCAGGTTTTCCGTTATTAATGAAACCGTTGGTCGATGACAGCCTGATTGCCCGTGATCCTGATTCAATAAAACTTGTTCCCTTGTTAATGATTGCCTTATTTTCTGTACGCATTGTGGTTAATTTCGTCGCAACCTATTGCATGAGCTGGGTGGGGCGTACAGTCATTAAAGAACTACGTACAGAGATGTTTGATCATCTGCTTAATTTGCCGACGCAGACGTATGATAAAACATCATCAGGCTCATTACTGTCAAAATTAAGTTATGACGTTGAACAAGTGGCTCGCGCATCGACGAACGTTATTACGGTAGTGGTCCAAGAAGGCTTGACAGCTATTTTTCTTATTTCATTAATGCTTTATTACAGTTGGCAATTAACTTTAGTGTTTGTTGTTATCGGCCCGCTTGTCGCCTGGGTTATTATATTTGTAAGCAAAAAGTTTCGTAAAGTCAGTAAGCGAATCCAGGATAGCATGGGAGGAATCACTCATGTTACTGAAGAGGTAATAGAAGGGCATCGCGTAGTTAAAACATTTGGCGGACAGGATGTAGAATCCAAAAGCTTTGATAAAGAGAATGAATATAACCGTAAGCAAAAAATAAAAATGGACGTGTTGCGCGTGCTTAGCCTTGGTGTTGTACAGTTGTTGGTGGCCACAGGTACTGCTCTAGTTATTTACTATGCTACCTCTGAGACAATGCAGGACGTAATTACTCCGGGTGTATTTGTATCCATATTAACAACACTTATTGTTCTGCAAAGGCCAATAAAAAGATTGACTACAGTGAACTCTTACCTGCAAACAGGTATTGCTGCAGCACAAAGCATTTTTTCATTTTTAGATGTGGAAAAAGAGAAAGACACAGGTAATGAAGTTATCAAGATGGTTAAAGGGGATGTGGTATATAAGGACGTAGAGTTTAGTTACGATAAATCTGGTGATAACGTTTTAAAAAAGATTTCTTTTGTTGCAGAGCCTGGAATGACGGTCGCATTTGTTGGGCGTTCTGGTAGCGGCAAAACTACCTTGGTTAATTTATTACCACGATTTTATGATGTCTCATCAGGTTCGATTAGCATTGATGGGCATGATATCCGCGATATTAAATTGAGCAGCTTGCGCGAACACATCTCATTAGTTAGTCAACATGTTACTTTGTTTAATGATACCGTAACGAACAACATTGCTTACGGTAGTCTTAGCGGAACAAGTATTGCTGACGTTAAGCGCGCCGCCGATATTGCACATGCCAGCGAATTTATTAATAAATTGCCAGATGGTTTTGATACGCAGGTTGGCGAAAATGGAGTGTTACTTTCAGGTGGGCAACGCCAACGTTTAGCCATTGCCAGAGCTTTATTGAAAAATTCACCCATCTTGATTCTTGACGAAGCAACCTCGGCATTGGACACTGAGTCGGAACGTCATATTCAGGCTGGGCTTGAAACATTGATGAAAAATCGAACGACCCTGGTTATTGCACATAGGCTTTCGACCATTGAGTCGGCAGATATAATCATCGTTATGCATGAAGGGGATATTGTTGAGCAAGGTTCGCATGCTGAATTGATTAAGCAAAATGGACGTTATGCCATGTTGCATCGAATGCAGTTCAGTGATGGTGAGGCATAATATATGCGTGCATCATTAACCCGATTTTTTAACAGTATTTGGTATGGTAATGGTTGGCAGTGTGTTTTATTTTTACCGGTTACCTGGATATTTAGTCAATTAGTAAAGATCAGGCGTCTTGCCTATAACAAGGGCTGGAAGAAGAGTCGATCATTTCCAATACCAGTTATAGTGGTGGGAAATATATCTGTTGGCGGTAATGGTAAAACACCATTGGTTATTTGGATTGTTGAGTTATTAAAAAATGCGGGCTATAAACCTGCAATCATCAGTCGTGGCTATAAAGGCAAAGCTGGTAATTGGCCGCAGCAGGTTAGAGTTGATAGTGATCCTGTTGTCGTTGGCGATGAGGCGGTATTGCTTGCTCGACGTTGTCACTGTCCTATTGCTGTTGGACCAGAGCGTTGTGCGGCGATTGATGCTTTGCTCGAGCATACTGATTGTAACGTGATTGTTTCTGATGATGGTTTGCAACATTATGCGATGCAGCGTGACATCGAAATTGCTGTTGTTGATGGTGCAAGGCGGCATGGTAATCACCGCCTGTTACCTGCGGGTCCGCTTCGAGAACCTGTTTCCCGTCTTGATGAGGTTGATTTTGTTGTTAGCAATGGGGTCGCAGAACGCGGTGAATATGCCATGCTAGTAAAAGGTTTGGTTGCACGAAATCTTGTTTCAGATAAGGTGCAAGGTTTAGAGCGTTTTGCAGGACAATCTGTGCATGCGGTCTGCGGTATCGGTAATCCGAGTCGTTTCTTTAGTGGCTTAAAACAATTCGGTGTGAGTTTAATTGAACACGTATACCCAGATCATCATCCGTTTTCAGAAGATGATGTTAAATTTGATGATGATTTGCCTGTACTTATGACGGAGAAAGATGCAGTAAAATGTCAGCGTTTTAAATCGGCGCAACATTGGTTTATACCTGTACAAGCTGATTTGAATAAGCATTTTGCGCCACGATTGTTGGCGTTATTGGAAAAGAGAAAAAACAATGGATAAGAAATTACTGGAAATTATTGTTTGCCCGTTATGTAAAGGCGAACTTGTTTACAATAAGTCAGCTAAAGAATTAATTTGCAAATTTGATCGGCTTGCTTATCCTATTCGTGATGATGTGCCGGTTATGTTGGAAGAAGAAGCGCGTCAACTGAATGCGGAAGAAGAAGTTTAATGAAATTCACCGTTATTATTCCCGCGCGTTATGCTTCAAAGAGATTGCCGGGAAAGGCATTGTTGGACATTTGTGGTAAACCTATGTTGCAACACGTTTATGAGCGGGCAATTGAAAGCGGGGCGTCTGCTGTTTATATTGCTACCGATGATGAACGTATTAAAACAGCTGCAGAAGAATTTGGTGCACAAGTCATTCTTACTAAGGACACGCACCGTTCCGGTACAGATAGATTGGCAGAAGCCGTTGAACATTTATCATTAAATGATGATGAGATTATCGTTAATCTACAAGGTGATGAACCATTGATGCCGGCAAGTCTTATTGAGCAAGTTGCGAAAGACCTTAATGAACATGAAGATGCCAGCATGGCAACGTTGTGTACGCCGATAAATACAGTTGATGATGTTGCTAATCCTAATGTCGTTAAAGTGGTTTTCAATAAAGCGGGTTATGCACTTTATTTTAGCCGAGCGCCAATCGCTTGGGAGCGTGAACATTTTCGAGTTTCAAGTTTTCGCCCGTCCGGTCACCATATGCATTATCGTCATATTGGCCTTTATGCTTACCGCGCTGGATTTTTAGATCGATTTGTTAATTGGCCAATTTGCGACATGGAAGAAATGGAATCGCTTGAACAGCTTCGCGTGCTTTGGAATGGAGAACGTATTCATATTAGTGAAGCGGCGGCAATACCTCCACCAGGTGTTGATACTCAAGACGAATTAGAAAGAGTGCGTCGTCTGGTTTCTCAGTAAATATTTTATCTATTAAGCTTTTATTTTTTTACAGCATCACCTAATCCGACTTGTAGTAATATTTTTTCGCGTGTTTTCGTGAGTTCAGCATTACCCGTCTTATCAATCTCGGCAGATATTGTATCAATGGCATCGTACCAAAGACCTGCTTTGGCAAGTGCTGTGAATTTATCACGTGCCGTACCAGTAAAAGCCACACCGTTATTTACCTTTGATTTGTCAATGCGCATGATAGTGCCGCCAGTAATGATATCAGTAGAACGCTGACCTTGATCGCTGATAATGGCAACAAACCAACGGTATTCAATGTTTTTCTTTAGATTAATATTTAATTCTTTAAGGCGCAAAGGATGGATGCCAATTATTTGCGAGCCCTTTATTTTCTTTTCAAGAACAGGTTCGATTTGGTTATCATCAACAATAGTAATTTCAATATCATTATCTGTTGGATCTGATTGATACCAATATAAGGTTGGCTGCTCGCGTATTGTTAGTCCGGTATGGTCAGGGGCAATAACTAATACTTGAATTTTTTCACCTGTAGCACCACGTGAACTTCCGCCAATTCGAGAGGGTAGAGCATTTGTTGGTTTCGAATAGGAGAAGCTGGCTTCAGCATCTTTTTTCTCGGCTGCGATGACCGGCACGCTAAACATTACTGATGCGCAAAAAGATACAAGAGTCATTAAATATTTTGTTTTCATATTCATATCATATCCTCCCGTGCGACAATTAGAGCCAATTACCGATCAATAGGAATGGTGACCAATAACTTGGGTGCTGGTAACGTTTATCTTTCATTAAAGATAATTGTGCTTGTTGTAATGCCTTTGCTTTAGATAATTTATCGAGTTTTAATTTATCGTAGAATTTGGATACTAGCACGGCAGAGGCTTGGTCGTTAATATACCAGAGTGTTGCTAATGCGCTACGTGCACCAGCTTTAATTGCAATGCCGGCTAGGCCAAGAGCGGCCCGTTCGTCACCAGCAGCCGTTTGGCAGGCGCTTAGCGTTAGTAACTCAACAGGATCATCACGAAACTTTGCTGTTCCCATTAGTGCTTCAAGTCTATCCATTGAAAATTTATCGCTGTAAGCAAGCAAAAAGGTTTCATCTGGTTCGCTAGAAAATTGTGCATGTGAAGCAATGTGTACAACATTAAAGTTTGTTTTTTCTAATTCCGTTTCAATGTTTGTCGTAACATAGGTTTTATCCATTAGGACAGTACTATCGTAAGTGTCTTTGATGTGATTCACTTCGGCTGCTACATTTGGTAGAGGAGAAAATCCTTGTACGCCATCAGTAAGTCCGCCTACAAGTACTTTTAATTTGCTCTTATCTAAAGGTTTAGGATCAGTTAGCGTTAAACCCGGTGTCGTCGCTAATGCATATTTTGAAATAAGGAATTGTTTGCCATCATGTAAAGCAGCTAATGGTACTGTTCTTAATACGCTATCAGGAATGATCACCAGCGTATCAATTTTATTTTCATCCAAGGTGGCTTCCATTGGGCGAATCATTAAGTCATAAAGTTCTCGCCCATAACGCATGTATTGGTGGGTGGTGCGTTTTTCAAGTAAAACACGGAAGTTAGTAACCTTTGCCTTAAGATCGTAGCTATCAATTTTTGTAACAGAACGTTTAATGCCATTCGAAAGACTAAGTAAGATTTCAATTCGATCTTCTAAAATAATAGGGTAGAGAACAGCTGTACGAGCTTGGAGATTATCAAGGCCTGCTGTTTTCGATTGTAGTGCGGTAACGCAGTTATCTTGGAAATAATCTTGTAACTCAGCCGCTTTCAATAATTCCATTGTTGAACGGGCTTCTTTTAGATAAGACTGAATGTCTTGTTGATCTGCCAGGTTCTTGGGGTGTTGTAGTAAAAGATCGGTTAATTCAATAAATACAGGGCCAAGCACGTCTTTAAAGGCTGAGCGAGTTGATAGTTTGTTACGTATTGATTGTATTTTTTCAACAGCGAGTCTGTAAGCAGCGATGGCAGCATCAATATTTTGTTGTTGTTTATATATTCGTCCGCTTTGCCAATGCCAGAGGTATTCTGCTTCTGGCGCATTTATTTTTTGTGCGGCTTTAGTGGCGCGTTCGGTTAATTGAATAGCTTCGTCGTAACGCTGTTGTGATGCATATACTTGGCCAAGATATCCGGCTGCATATGATTCAGAACGCGTATCTCCTGATGCGCGAGCAAGGACATCGGCGGCATCCAGCAAGTCAAATGATTGCTTTATCCAATAACTTTTACTTTCTTTTGATTCAAGCTCGGATTGTACCCAGGCAAGATTGCCTAAACCAATTAAGCTGAACGTTTTATTACGTAGTCCTCCCGAATTATTTGATACAGATATTGCCAGCTTTAATTTTTCTGATGCGTTGGTAAGTTTTTCCTGTTGTTGGTACGCCTTAATTTGGTTAGAAAGAACCTTTACTTGTAGGCGCGTATTATTTTGTTTGACAGCTAGTTCAGCTGCTTCTTCATAGGCTAGTTGTGCCGCAGTGAGGTCGTCAACAAAAACCAAGACATTGCCAAAATTGTTAAGCGCAATAGCCAATGTTAAATCATCATCAAGCTCGCGGGAAACGGTGATTGCTTGTTGAAGTAACTTGATGGCACCAGCAACACCACCCAAGTGACTAAGAGAGTCGCCATAGCTTGCGAGCACTAAGGCATATTTGTTTTGATCCAGGTTTTTACCGTTTTTGTCATATAGACGTCGTGCCTTTTCAAGGCTAATAACGGCTACTTTGTGTTGGCCTAGAGTGCGTTGCGCTTCGGCTTTCCTCCATAAAGAATCAACAGCCGACGAGAAATCTTTTTTGACAAGCGCCGTTTCTGCAGATCGAGTCCATAGTTTAATTGCGGAGGGTAGATTGCCTTTTTGGTATGCAATAAGTGCTGCCTGTGAATCTGCATTACTTGCAAACAGAGTCGATGTATATAGCAATGACGTGAAAAAAAACGACAATATCGCTAGTAAGAAAGTCGATCTATTTACTTTTAACACGTGCCCACCCTGTATAACGTGCAATTACAATAATGATTTTTTATTATTATTTTCGAATGATTATTCTATTTCTTTACTTGGGTTAAAGCTACTTTCGTCTTTGTCATTATCCGAACCGCTATATATAGTGTTATTTTTTCATAGTATTAGCCACAAAAAATCGAAAACACAAGATTCTTACACATTTCATACTATTCAGATAAACCTCTTAACTAATTGTTTTTATTAAATAATATAAATATAGTATATAAGTATGATATGTCTTTTGTAAGTATATTCCTCTATCCGCTTTGGTATTGAAAAGCTATAATCCTTATATACAAAGATCACTCGGATAATAATGCTGCATAAGCAAATGGTCATTGTATAGGGGTTATAACAGCTGTATCACTGTTTTACTGAACTCGCCGTGCGCGAGTTCAGTTAGGGATGGCATTAATGTCATATCAAAAAATATTCTGGCGATGGTCGCGTCTTAGTTGTGTCTTTGCATTTTCGTTATCTTGCGTAACGGTGCCTGGTATGTCTGCTGTTACAGGCAATGGTCTTGGTACGATAGTCAGTGCGGGCGACAACTTCACTATCACTGGTGGGACGACCCAAAGCGGTAATCTTTTTCATAGTTTTTCTGCTTTCAATATTGCAAATCCTGAGCAAGCTACGTTTGATAATGGGGCTGCTGCAGCGATCACTAATGTGATTGGTCGTATTAGTGGTGCAGCTTCATCGATTGATGGCAATATTTCATTTACGGGTACTTCGTTATCTAATGCCAACCTATATCTAATTAATCCTGCAGGAATTGTCTTTGGAAATAATGCGAGTTTAAGTATTCCCGGTTCATTTCATGCGAGTAGCGCAGATATTATTATTTTGGATGGTGATGTATTTGGTTTGGCAACGACTGCTGTGGATATAAGTGGCTTTGGCGTATCACCACCAACCTCATTTGGTTTTCTTGATAACTCAATTGCAGCAATAACAGTTGATAGTAGCAGCAATCTAGCTGTTAATCCCGGTGAGACACTTTCTTTGATCGGCGGTAATATTAATATTAATGGTGGTGATTTGACTGCTCCTGCTGGCCAAATAAACATTGTCAGTGTTGCGACACTGACAGATGTGGCAACGCCAGTCCCAGGATTAGTTAGTAATTTTTCTTCTTCTGCTCCAACGCTATCTGGGTTCGCAACACAAGGCGCTATCAGTATTAATAGCGACAGCATTATTAGTGCCAGTGGTGGTGCAGGTGAAACTGGCGGTAGTATCTATATTCGTGGTGGTAGCCTTGCATTAAGTGGCTCATCAACAAGTCTGGTTACTAATAACAATAGTACGACCACGGATGGTGGCTTAATTGATATTAATGTAACGGGTGCTTACACACAGAACGCGGCTGACCTTGACCAAAATAATACCAGTGATGCCACTTCTTCCGGCATTACAATTACTGCTGATTCGATTACATTATCTGGTGGTATACCAACCATTCATGCAGACACATCTGGAACGGGGGACGCCGGTAATATTACACTCGCTGCAGATACGCTAACCTTAAGTGTTGCCGATATTATTTCAGATACCACATCAATGCTTGCGACAGGTGGTGATGCAGGTGATATTTCTATCTTAGCAACAACATCGGCGGCACTTACTAATCAATACATTTTTGTAAATACCCGAGGTGGTGGTAATGCAGGCACTATCTCACTAACAGGTGGTGATTGGACTGCGACAGCGGGAACTCGCATCCTTGCAAATGCAACCGATAACACGACAGGTAATGCTGGGGACATTAGTGTAAATGTAAATTCGTTTTCTATTACGAACTCTAATTCAGCTGCGGTTGGCATATTGTCAACAACAGGTGCTAATGCTACGGGGAATGCAGGCAATATTTCAATCACTGCTGCGACAGATGTTGATATTAATAATACAAAAATTTCTTCAAGTACAGGTTCTGGCAGCACAGGTGACGCAGGCGATGTAAATATTGTGGCTAATACGATTGATGTTATCAATGGTTCAAGTGTTGAATCAAATTCTGCTGCGGGTATTGGTGAGTCAGGTATTGCATCGTTAAGAGCGGTAACGGGCCTACTTGGTACGCGAGCAATAACAATTGATAACTCAAGAGTGAGCGCGTCAACGGGTGATGGAGGTTCAGGTAATTCAGCTACGGATAGCTTTGTTTGGTTACAAACAAATGGCACAGGTCTGCTTACTAATGGTGCAAAATTACAAGCAACAACAAATGGTGCAGGCGATGCTGGTTACATTTATGTACAAGGCATTGCTGGAGTAGGTGATTGGACAATTGAAGGAGCAACAACTGAAGTTACTTCAAGTCAGACTAGCAGTACTGGTGCTGGTGATGCGGGTCTAATTTTATTAGGTGATAGTAGAACAGACCCAACTGGTCGTAAGTTGAATAGTTTACTTATTCAGGACGGTGCAACAGTTTCTACCAATACAATTGGTACGGCTGATTCAAATGCTGGTGTTATTGATATTAAGGTTGTTAATGCTTTTACGGTTAATACGGGGGCGACTATTTCATCGAGTACTAACGATGGTATGGGGGGCGTTGGCTTAGGTGATGCGGGTGATATCACCGTTTACGAAAGCGGTACATTTACTTTAGATGGCGCAGGTATTAGTACTAATACAACGGATGGTGCTGGCGGAAACATTTCTATTAGCTCTGCAGCAGGGATGGTGGTTAACGATAATGCGAGTACCGGAGTGACCGTAATATCTTCTGGTACCAATGGCGATGGCACCGCAGGTAGTGTCTCACTGTTTGGTGGCAGTTGGACCATCTCTGGTGATGCGGACAATGCCGCACCTGATGGTAGTGAATTAGGGATGTCTACTGTTATCTCATCGAGCCAGATAAATGCAGCGGGACTGGGTGGGTCAGGCGATGTTACCGTGGATGTTGATTCTTTGGTCGTTGACAATTACGCACAAATTAAATCAGACACGATTTCAGGTGCGGGTGGCACGGTATCATTAACGGTTGATGATGTAACAGGAACCGGCCAAATATTAAGTAATGCCGATGTAACGGCTAATTCATCGGGCGCGGGGCTTGCAGGTGATGTGCTTATAAGTGATGGTGATTGGACGATCAGTGGTTCGGGCACAACAGTATCATCAAATCAAACGGCATCAGCTGGAACGGGAGGCGCTGGTAGCGTTACTGCAGATGTGAACACACTTGTTGTATCAAATCTTGCACGTGTGGAATCCACATCGGCAAGCACAACCTCAGCTGCAGGAGCAATTAGCATAACGGCTGATGATGGAAGTGATGATGCGATGGTTAATGATGTTGAAATTATTAGCGGAGGCACATTAAATGCTACCAATACTTCTGGCAGTGGCGGTTCAGGAGATATTTCAATAACAACAGGTACTCTGTTACTTGATAACGGTGATATTTTTAATTACACAAGGGATGGTGCTGGCGGTACAGTTTCAATTAGTGCTGATTATGCATCGATTACAAATGGATCACAGGTACGTGCTGATACCTTTGGTAGCGCGCAGGCCGGTAATATTGATTTCAATAGTGGTTTAAACGATGGTGCTTGGGTAATTGATGGAGCCAGTACTGTTGGCTCAGGGACATTTTCGTTTGTATTTCCACCCTTTATTAATATCGTATCCACTGGAACAGCAGGGAATGTCGACATTGATCTGGCTTCGTTAACGATCGAGGGGCTTGGTACAACTGTTTCAACCTCAACATCGGTTAATGCGCCTGGTGATGCTGGTGCGGTTGATATCAATGTGACAGGCGCATTAATAATACAAGATAGGGCAAGGGTAACATCCAGTTCTGATAGTGGCACAGGGGCGGCTGGCACAGTCACTATTTTGGCTGATACATTCTTGCTTGATGGTGCAGAAGTTAGCACTAAAACCAGTGAAGGTGGTGTACTAGGGGTTAATGCTGGTGATATTTCTATCACTGCGACGACAACAGGTACGATTCAGAATAACAATGCAAGTACTGACACAACAAAAATTTTAGCGACTAGTGATGGTGCCGGAGACGCTGGAACAATCCAGTTATTTGGTGGCGATTGGACAATTAGTGGTGATGCGGATCCAGCAAATATGGATACCAGCGAAGGTCTTGGCTCAACTATTTTATCATCAAATCAAACCAGTGTTACCGGTACAGGTGATGCGGGTGGTATTAGAACGAGCGTAAATTCACTCGTTATTCAGGACTTCGCACAGATTCAATCCAATTCTATTAGCACTGAGGTGGATGGAATGGGGGTAGGGGTTTCAGATGGCGGACGTATCCAGCTTAATTCAGTTACTAACGTTGATATTGATAGCACATCACAAATCACATCTAATTCTGATACGGGAACTGGAGCGGCAGGAACGATTGCTATTAATGCAGATACAATTTTGCTTGATGGCACAACGATTTCAACGACAACTAGTGCAGGAGCTGGCGGTAATATTGAGCTTGATGCAACGACGAGTGGTCAAATTATTAATAATGCCAAGGTATTGAGTAATTCATCCGGTAATGGTGATGCGGGAAGTATCTCGATTGATGGTGGTGCTTGGACGATTGCGGGTGATACTACGGCGGTAGCTTCGAACCAAACTGCCAATGGTACTGGTGATGCGGGTCAGATTGATATCAACGTTAGTAATTTGACACTAAGTGGTGGCGCACGAATTGAATCGAACACCGCCAGTATGGGTATGCGCTCGGACGGAATGGGGGGACAAATTGTTTCCAATGCCGGAGCAATTTCGATCACCGCTTCAGATGGTATTGATGATGCGATGACAAATGACCTGACACTCTTTAGTGGTGTATCAGTGACTTTTACTACGATTGATCTTGGCTTCGGTTTCGTTATCACTATCCCTGTATTCACAACAACTAATCCGACGATTGCCTCTGATTCAGCGGGTGGTATTGGTAATGCAGGTGACATTACAATCAATACAGGCACGGGTTCTATTACGAATGGTTTTGTTAGGGCGAATACAAGTGCAGGTACTGCGGGTGGTAATATTGATATTAATGCCGATCACTTTACTGTAACCGGTTCAGGCATTAATGCTGATACGGTAGGCACGGGTGATGCTGGTAGTATTTCATTGGATTCAGGACTTGTAACGGGTGACTGGACGATTTCGAATAGCACAATATCATCTACTGCCAGTCCAGCCGCCATCGGTGATGCAGGGCTTATTACTTCAGATCTAAACAACTTAACGATTAATGCAAGTTCATCTATTTCAACTAGTGGTGCTTCGACAACCAGTGATGCTGGCAACATTGCACTAAATGCCACCACTAGTTTAATTGTTAATGGTGCGGCCAGAATTGCTTCTACGACAGGCACAAATAGCTCGGGTGATGCAGGCGCGATTGCACTTACGTCTGACCAAAGTATTCTTATTGATGGTGCTGCAATTATTTCATCCAGTATTGGTATGGGGGGCACTGGTAACGCTGGACTTGTTGGATTATCAACTGAATTTGATACTGGCACGGATGTTGGAACCGATACAATCACCATTCAGGGTGCAGCAAGTGTTACATCAAATTCGTCGATTGGTACGGGTGCTGCGGGTAATATTCAAATTGATACCGATAACTTCACTTTAGACGGTGCGACAATTTCATCTGAAACCAATGCGGGACTAGATGCTGGTTCTGGCATGGTGGTGCAAGGTTCAATAGCAATCGCTGCGACGGGAACGGGCATTATTACTAATACAGTTGCGGCGCCAACATTAATTTCTGCAAACACAGTTGGTTCTGGTCAGGCTGGCGACATCAGTTTAACCGGTGGCACATGGACCATCTCGGGTGATGTTATGGCCGATGCAGACGGTACTGAATTAGCCGGTTCAACCGTCATTACCTCAAGTACTTCATCAACAGGTGATGCCGGTCAAATTGAAACTAATGTATCAAGTTTAACTGTAAATAATTATGCGCAAATCCAAACATCAACAGCAGATGGTGTTGCTGGTGGTGCGGGTAATATTCGTTTAGCGGCAGATACAGATATCCTTATTGATACGAATGCAACGATCACATCTAGCATTGGCATGGGCTCAACAGGTGATGCTGGGAATATTGATGTTAATACCGAACTAGATGGTAGTGATGTGGGCACTGACACGATAACGATTCAAGGTGATGCTCAGGTGAGATCAACCTCAGGCATGGGTAGCGGTAATGCAGGTAGCATTAATGTATCGACGGATATATTTAGATTAACAGGTCTTAATTCTGAAATTAATACAACCAATAATACGGGTACTGATGTCGGCGCTATGGGGTCAACAAATGGCGTAATTCGAATAACAGCTTTGGATAATGGTTTGATTCAAAGTGGTGGCCAAGTTCTTTCTAATACCATTGGTGACGGTGACGCAGGCCGCATTCAAATTTTAGGTCAGGATTGGTTGGTCGATGGCAGCTTTCTTGGCGAAGCTCAAATACAATCAAGCCAGTTAATGGCAGGACTTGGTGACGCTGGCAATATCGTCATTGATGTTAATTCCTTAACATTGAATAACGCCGCTTTAATTGAATCAAGTACCGGCAGTAATACGATTGGCGGTATGGGGGAGACGTCCGATGCGGGAAGCATTTCCATAACGGCTGATGACGGAGACTCTTCAACAACTGATTTAATTCTCGATATTGGTGTTAACAAAATATATTCCAACTCCGATGATGGTGTTGGTGCTGCAGGTGACATCATCATTAACGCAGGTTCAATTCTACTTGATACGGCTGATGTCTTTGCTGAAACAAGAGATGGTGCAGGTGGTACTGTAACCTTTAATGTTACTGACTTTGCAGATATTACCGGTGTGACATTTATTCGATCAGATACCTACGGCACAGGTACAGCAGGCGGCATTGTATTCAATGGTGGTGACTACGAGTTCACGGTTGCTAATGATATCACTTCAACCGCTCGCAATGGTTCGAGTGGTAACGCAGGTAGTATTACGACATCTGTAAACAGTCTCCTCATTGATGGAGGCACTGAATTTTCAACAAGTACTGGAATGACTGCAACAGGTAATGCTGGTCTGATTAGTCTCGCTGCAAATGATGCCATCATCGATAACAGTTCTTTTGTGTCATCCAATACAGGCGCTGGTACAGCGGGTAATGCAGGTGCGATTACTATAAGCGGTACCAATCTCACTGTGATGAATAATGCAGAGGTCTCAACGAATACAGGTGCCGGCAGTACGGGTAATGCTGGAGCGGTAACACTTACTAGCACCAATGTGAATGTTTTTGCGGGCGGTGAAGTCAGCTCAAGTTCTGCTGATGGCACGGGTGATGCCGGTAGTGTAACTATTAACTCATCAACACTGACAATGAATGATGGTGAGATCACAACAGAAACTTCGGATGGAGCAGGTGGCTTAATCGACATTACTGCAGGCACTGTTACTGTTGGTAACTCGAGTGACATTACGGCCGATACCGATGGGGCTGGCGATGCTGGTGATATTCAAATCATGGCGAGTGATGTAACCATTAACTCTCTTAGTGTTATAAGCTCAAGTTCAGAAATGGGCACAGGTAGTGCAGGCAGTGTCAGTATAACGGCTGGTGACATTACAATAAATAACGCGAGTGTACGAACTGTAAATAATTCCGGGATAGATCTTGCCAATATTACTTTGAATGCCACAAATTCCAGTACGGGTATTCTTACGAATGGTGCTACCGTTACTGCCGATACAATAGGTACAGGTGATGCCGGTAGTGTGACATTGCTTGGACCAAACTGGATTATTAGTGGTGCTGCAACGTCGGTTTCTTCATCAACTTCTGCTGCAGGTAATGCTGGTAGCATTACAGCCACTACAGCTAACTTCTTACTAGATGGAGCAACCATCCTTACTAACTCCACTTCGGATGGTGCATCTGGCGATATCTCTATTAATTCTGGACTAATTACTTTGACAAACGGTAGTAGTATCCAGTCAAATGTTAGCGGCACCGGAGATGGTGGTGTGATTACCTTAACTTCGGGTTCTGATGTTTTCTTATCCAATGGCGCTGAAATTTCAACGAATACCACACCAAATGCAGCGCCTATGCTTACGGAAGGCGATGCAGGCAACATCTTTGTTAATGCTGTTGGTTCATTGAGTATGGTTTCATCGTTACTCACATCGTCAACAACCAGTGATGGCGAAGCTGGTACTATTACCATTAATACCGGCGACAGTGTCTACTTACTTGATAGTACAATCCTAGTTGACTCAACCGGTGCAACAACTGCGGGCGTGGGTGGTGGTAATTTAAATGTGACAACGGGAGTGCTGGTTTTGGATAGCAGTATACTTGATGCGAGTGCAGGCTCTGGTACAGGTGGTAATGTAAGTATTACAGCGGACTTCTTCTTTATCTCGCCTGATAGTGTTATCGATGTGTCGTCAGGCAGTGGCGCATCAGGTACCTTATCGGTCAATGCAGTGGCAGTCGATTTAAGTGGTAGCTTGAATGCGCTGAAAGTGAAATTCAAAGACGGTGGTAAATTGCTACGTCAGGCCTGTTCTACCAAGGGAGCTGCAAGTAATAGCAGTAGTTTCATTGTTGAAAATGGCATAGAAGGCATTCCATCATCTCCGGCAGATTTCCAATCTGCTACAACATTGGATGTGAATATTGAACCAAGTATAAGGGGCGGTAGCTTAGAAACCTCATCAAATAGCTTTGGAACAACATCTCTAGCGGGAACAGCATTATTTGCTAGCATTGCTTGTGGGGGCTTTTAGGAACTAATACACTGATAAGCTAATAACCGCGAATGTGAATTAGTAAGATTCTGAATATGGAACATAATAAAAAAATAACACCCATATTACGACCGATATGTTGTGGCTGCTTATTGGCAATTAATGGCGCAGTGATGGCAGCCCCGCCGGCGTCACAGGAACAATTTGGTCCTGGTGGTGAACAGTTAGGTATACCAAAATTAGAAGATTCTACGGATATTCCGACATTTCAACTTCCAGCATTAAGAAAGCCGTCTCAACAAGCGAATGCAAATGCGCTTAAGATTCTTGTAAAGAATATTGAGTTGACGGGTAATACAGTTTTTTCTGATGAAGAGCTCGCTAAGATAACGGCTCCATACACGAATAAAGTACTCACTACTGTTGAGATTCAGGAAATTCGACAGAAGCTTACACTTTATTATATTAATAATGGTTATATTAATTCCGGCGCGATATTACCAGATCAGAAAATAACCAATGGCATTGTAAAAATGACCATTGTTGAAGGTGAGTTAACTCGCATTGATGTTTCAGGTAATACGGGTGTAAATACTGATTATATTAGCGAGCGACTTGCACTGGGTGGCGTGACACCACTCAATTTAAAAAGTTTGCAGCAACACTTGCGTTTCATGCAACAAAATCCGCTTATCAAACAAGTTAACGCAAAACTTAATCCTGGTTCAAAACCCGGAGAAAGTATTTTAAATGTTTTAGTAGAAGAAAACAGTCCATATAGTTTTGCTGCTTACGTAAATAATTTTCGTTCTCCAAGTATTGGTGCAATTGGTTTGGGTATTGAAGCAATTGATCGTAATTTAACCGGGCGTGGTGATGCGGTTTCCCTAACGTTAACGAAATCAGAAGGCCTTGAAAGTGGGGCGTTTTCATATTCGTTACCACTTAATGCGCAAGAAACAACTCTTAAAATTCGTTACAGCACTAGTCAATCAGAGGTTATTGAAGAACCCTTTTCAGCAATTGGTATTGAAAGTGAAGCCGATACTATTGGTGTTGAATTAACACACCCCGTTGTTAAAACTGCAGATACCACAGTTGTATTAGGCATTGGTTTCGATAAACGAAAGAGCCAATCGTTCTTGCTAGAGCAACCTTTTTCTTTCTCGCTGGGTACGGATGATGGTGAAAGTCGCGTTACTGTTATGCGTTTGACGCAACAATATAATAAGCGTTCTCAGAATGAAGCTATATCATTACGCTCAATTTTTAGCTTTGGTCTTGATGCGTTTGATGCAACTATTCACACAGATGCAGACATTGCTCGTGTCTGTGGTGCAACAGCCAGTCGAGACACATGCCCCGACGGAGATTTCTCTGCGTGGTTAGGTCAGGCTTCATATGTACGTCGTTTTAATGCGCTTGAGCGCAGTATGAATATTATACTTCGTGCTAATGCACAAATTGCGAGTGAATCGCTTTTGCCCGTTGAACAGTTCTCAATTGGTGGTGCGCGTACTGTGCGTGGTTATCGTGAAAATCAGTTAGTACGTGATAATGGCGTTGTTGCGTCAGCTGAGTTACGTATCCCTGTTATTATTGGTGGTGATGATGCCGGAAAGGGTGGCTATCCAATTCAACTAGTCCCATTTGTTGACTATGGGCGTTCTTGGAATGATGGCCGCACAACACCAGAGCCAAGTACCTTATCATCTGTGGGTCTGGGTTTGTTATGGAATCCTGATCGACATTGGAGTATGGAAGTCTATGCTGCGCAGAATTTTCATGAAATAAAGGATGAAAGTGATGAATATGATCTGCAAGATATAGGAATACACTTCCAGATGAGTTATCGCTACTAGGTTTTAACTATTTTTTGATATCTTCAAGCAAGCCTTTACTCGCGGCCTCAACCAAGTCAAAAACATGATCAAACCCATTCGGGCCACCATAGTATGGGTCGGGTACTTCTGATTCAGATTGGTCTTTAGCAAAATCTAAGAATAAACGTACTTTATCTTTGTGCTGAGTAGGGCTCATTGATTTTAGTATTGACAGGTTATCGGCATCCATTGCTAGCACATAGTCAAAATATTCGAAATCACTTACTTCGACACGTCGAGCACGGATATATGACAGATCAAAACCACGCTTTGTTGCACATTGAGCGGAACGCTTGTCAGGTGGTTCGCCAACATGATAGGCATGGGTGCCAGCTGAATCTACTTCAACGTCGCCTATCATGCCTGCATCTTTAATCATGCTTTCAAAAACACCATGGGCTGTCGGTGAACGACAAATATTACCCATGCAAACAAATAAAACTTTAATCATTTAATCGTCTTGATTGTTAGTTGGTGCTTTTGGCGTAAATGGATTAGCTGTTGGTGTCGGCTTATTTGCCGTATTTTTTTCACTAGGCTGCGTAAACACCTGTTGTACAGGTTTACTTGGAGCAACAGCAGGTGAATGTGATGCTGCCGGCTTAGTTGTTGCCGGTTTCGGTGTAGCAGGTGTGGACTTGCTAGTAGTAGCAGCGCTTGTTTCAGCAGGGCGTGTGAAGACTTGCTGTGCTGAAGAGGGTGTTGTGACCGGTTTAGGCGCAGCAGGTTTTTGTGTCGCCGCTGGCGCAGGGGCAGCAGGTTTTGGTGTCGCCGTTTTTACTGGCGCAGGCGCAACCGGTTTTGGTGTCGCCGTTTTTACTGGCGCAGGCGCAACCGGTTTTGGTGTGGCCGTTTGTACTGGCGCAGGCGCAGCCGGTTTTGGTGTAGATGCTTGTGCTGGCTCAGGCGCAACCGGTTTTGGTGTGGCCGTTTGTACTGGCGCAGGCGCAGCCGGTTTTGGTGTAGATGCTTGTGCTGGCTCAGGCGCAACCGGTTTTGGTGCAGCCGTTTGTGCAGGTGCAGTTGGTTTTGGTGTGGCCGCTTTTGCTGGCGCAGGCGCAACCGGTTTTGGGGCAGCCGCTTGTGCAGGCGCAGCAGGTTTTGGTGTAGCCGTTTGTGCAGGTACAGTAGCTGTTTCCGTTGTCACTGTGGCAGCACCCTGATTTGCACCTTCATTAGTTGGTGCTTGTTGCGCATTATCTGCATTAGCGTTATTTGGGTTATTACGGTTGTTACCACGACGACGGCCTCCACGGCGACCACGACGGCGGCTGCGAGGGTTATTTTGGTCTTCCGAAGATTTGCCTTGCTCCGTTGTTGGTGCTGGACTTACGGCAGTATTTTTATCATCGGGCGTGGCTTGTTTGTTTTCCTGCTGCGGACGGGCTTGTTCGTTATTGCTATCCGCCGGCTTTTGGTTCGTTTGCTGGTTTTGGTTTCTGTTCCGGTTTTGAGCTTGACCGCGATTTTGTTGGTTACGATTTTGTTGGTTACGATTTTGTTGGTTGCGACCGTTACGGTTAGTGCGACCACCACGGTTATTACGGCCACGTGTTTGACGCTGAGGTGGTCGAGTTTCTTGTTTGACTTCTTTTTTACCAAATAAGAAATTAAAGAATCGTTTAATTAGCCCGGGACGTTTTTCTTTATCAGCTTGTGGCTTTTTCGCTGCAGGTGTTGGCGCTGCAGGTGTTGCCGATGGAGCAGGGGCTGCCGCTGCAGGTACAACTCCTTTAACCGCCGGTTCTTCTGTGCGTGGCTTGCTATCGGATACAATCAGTTCAATTTCTTTTTCGGGTTCGTCGGCCATTTGGTAGCTAGCTTTTTTAAACTCAGCTTCGCCTGCATCTGCTTCGCGTACACGCTGTATTTCAAAACGCGGCGTTTCCATACTGGCATTCGGCACGATAGTAATATTTGTGCCATGACGATTTTCAATATCATGGATAATGCTGCGCTTCTCATTGAGTAAGAAACTAGAAACATCAACAGGTGCTTGTGCGATAAGTCGAGAGGTCTTTTCTTTCATTGCCTCTTCTTCAAGAATGCGCAGAATAGATAATGCCAATGACTCTGCACCACGAATACTGCCGTGACCTGAACAACGTGGACAAGTAATTTGGCTTGACTCACCAAGTGAAGGACGTAGGCGTTGGCGTGACATTTCTAACAAACCAAACCGTGAAATACGACCAACTTGTATACGTGCACGATCTTGTTTAAGTGCTTCTTTAATTCTATTTTCGACAGCGCGTTGGTTCTTTGATTGCATCATATCGATAAAATCAATTACGACTAAACCACCTAAATCACGTAAACGTAACTGGCGTGCAATCTCATCAGCGGCTTCAAGATTGGTATTTAAAGCTGTCGCTTCAATATCGACTCCCTTGGTGGCGCGCGCAGAGTTAATGTCGATCGCAACCAATGCTTCTGTATGGTCAATTACAATCGAACCACCCGATGGCAAGTTCACATCACGTTGGAATGCAGACTCAATTTGGGTTTCAATTTGGTAGCGACTAAATAACGGAATAGGATCTTCATAACGCTTCACCTTATTCAGATTATGCGGCATAACCAGCATGATGAAATCATGTGCTTTTTTATACACTTCTTCATCATCGATAAGAATTTCAGCGATGTCTTTGCGTAAATAGTCGCGAATAGCGCGGATAATGACATTGCTTTCCTGGTATACCAGGAACGAAGGAGGACGCTGACTTGAAGCTTCTTCAATCGCAGCCCAAAGCTGCAAGAGGTAATCCATATCCCATTGTAGTTCTTCATGGCTTTTGCCAACACCAGCAGTACGTACAATCAGACCCATACCGTCAGGGATGTTAAGCGAAGCCATAATGTCGCGAATTTCACTGCGATCTGCGCCTTCAATACGTCGAGATACACCACCTGCACGAGGGTTGTTAGGCATTAATACGAGATAACGTCCAGCCAGACTGATGAAAGTAGTTAAGGCAGCACCTTTATTGCCACGTTCTTCTTTCTCAACCTGAACGAGGATTTCTTGTCCTTCTTTAAGGACATCACCAATACGGGCACGTTTACCTTGTTCCGGTTCTTTGCTGAAGTAACTACGTGAGATTTCTTTCATCGGCAAGAAGCCGTGACGTTCTGCACCGTAATCAACAAAAGCTGCTTCAAGACTTGGCTCAACGCGGGTTATTTTGCCTTTGTAGATATTAGATTTCTTTTGTTCTTTGGCAGGGGTTTCGATATCTAAATCGTAAAGTGCTTGGCCATCGACCAACGCAACACGCAACTCTTCCTGCTGAGTCGCATTTATTAACATTCTTTTCATTTGGTTTAAATCCCGTTGTATTGCACGGGCATGAGCGTAGGGTTCTACGTGAACGATCAGGAGCAAGCCACGAATGGCGAGTCTGGGTGCGGTGGTTTCTGCTGACACGGAGCTGTCATTTAGCAGGTTGTTTTAACAGATATTATCTGTTTTAAAATTCCTGACCACTCGGTTCATGCGCGAGCAGTACTTATTATATATGTCATCGGTAAATCCGATCACGTAAACTTGTTCAATGTTATCGCGCTTAACTGCCGCACCAGCGTATCAGGGAGCGCGTGATTATCTAGGATTACTAATTCGCCGGCGCGTTAACGCTGCCCGGTAGTATCTCGGTAGACGCTTTATAATATAGCAGCCTCAGCCACCAACATCAATTAATCGTTGAAAAACAACGCTTTTATAACGTACACATAGGCACAAACTGCTATGATCGCGCCATGAGTAATACCGACAATAATAGTGCCAACACAGTCCGTTTGATGGATATATCATCAGAACAAGCCGGTCAGCGCATTGATAACTATCTGATAACCTTATTGAAAGGTGTGCCTAAGAGCCGTATTTACCGTATTCTGCGTAAAGGCGAAGTGCGTGTCAATAAAGGTCGAATCAAGCCGACATACCGCTTAAAAGCGGATGATGTGGTACGGGTTCCACCGGTTCGGATGGAAGATAAGCCAACACCAATACGCCCTCCCGATGCGCAGATGGAACGTCTTGAAAACGCCATTATCTTTGAGGATAAAGGGCTTATTATCATCAACAAACCGGCAGGGCTGGCGGTTCATGGAGGTAGTGGCTTGAGTTTTGGCGTAATTGAATTATTGCGAGCATCACGTCCAACCGCACCGTATCTTGAGTTAGTACATCGTTTGGATCGTGATACATCAGGTTGCCTTATGATCGCGAAAAAGCGTAGTTATCTGCGACATCTACACGATCAACTGCGAATGGATAAAAAGATCAGAAAGCACTATCGCGCTTTGCTCTGTGGGCATTGGGATAAAGGTAAACATCACGAGAATGCACCACTACTTAAAGTCGCTCATAGCTCTGGAGACAGAATGGTGAGAGTTGATGAGAATGGTAAGCAGTCGCATACTTTATTCAAGAGCATAACCACGCATAAACAAGCGAGTTACATGGAGATCGAGCTTTTTACGGGTCGAACTCACCAAATTCGTGTTCATGCTGCTCATTGTGGGCATCCCGTTGCAGGAGATGATAAGTATGGAAACAATGACTGTAATCGTGAATTAAAGAAAATCGGCTTGAAAAGACTATTTTTGCACGCATATAGATTGGAATTCGAGCATCCTGGCAGCGGTCAGGAGATGGATATTATTGCGCCAATAAGTGATGAACTAAATTCAGTATTAGATAAATTTTAAGAGTAGGAAATGAAAAAGCAATTTGAGTTACTCGTATTTGATTGGGATGGCACCTTAATGGATTCCATTGAGCATATTTCATCCTCATTAGCGGCGGCTGCTGCTGATATTAATTTGCTGGATCTGGGTGCTGAACGATACAAGGGAATCATTGGTCTTGGCTTGGCTGAAGCCATGGCCGAGTTATATCCTGATGCAGATATTGATACGCAATCAGCGCTCTGCGATCGTTACCGGCACCATTTCCTGGATTCAACAAATGGATCATCGGCTTTATTTGAGGGGACTCATGAGATGCTCACTAGTCTTAAAGAAAAAGGACCTAAAATGGCTGTTGCCACAGGGAAAGCCAGGCGCGGACTTGATCGTGTTTTTGATGACACGGGTTATCATTCGATGTTCCATGCAAGCCGCTGTGCCGATGAATCAGGTTCAAAGCCAGATCCAAAAATGTTGCATGAAATAATGTCGCAATTAAATGTTTCCCCAGATAAAGCGCTCATGATTGGTGATTCACGTTATGACATGCAAATGGCAAACAATGCTGGAATTGATTGTATCGCGGTTAGTTATGGCGTGCATGGATGCACTGAATTAGAGCAGCACGAGCCATTAACGTGTTGTGAAAATATTGCCGAATTGAGTGACTGGCTACACATGCATATTGAGTAAACCCTGCTATTATCAACAGCAAGCTAGCAGCAATAAATTAGGATAAGGATATGACTGAGAATAATAAAGAAAACTGGGAAAAAGACACTATTAAAGAACTTGTTTTTGCCTCATTTAAAGAACAGCGCCGTTCACGTCGTTGGACACTTTTATTCCGCGGCTTTATCGCTGTTTACTTAATTGCCGTATTGGTTATATTTGTTAATGATGATAAAAGCATGTCATCCGAGTTAAAGGCACATACGGCATTGATTGAGATTAGCGGTGTTATTACTGCCGATAGTGAGGCCAGTGCTGATAATGTTGTAAGCGCATTACGTAAAGCATTTAAAAACGAAAAAGCAGCCGGTATTATTTTACGTATTAATAGTCCAGGTGGTAGCCCGGTTCAATCAGGTTACATTAATGATGAGATCGTAAGACTGCGAAATAAATATCCAGACAAACCTTTGCATGCAGTGATTGTTGATATTTGTGCGTCAGGTGGTTACTACATTGCCGCAGCTGCCGATAATATTTATGCAGACAAAGCGAGTTTAGTTGGCTCCATTGGCGTCATCATGAATGGTTTTGGTTTTACTGAAGCAATGGATAAGCTTGGCGTGGAGCGACGCTTATTAACAGCGGGTGAGCATAAAGGGTTTCTTGATCCGTTCTCACCAGTCAACGAGGCTGAAGTAACTCATACCAAAGGTATGTTAGCCAATATTCATCAACAATTTATTAATGTTGTAAAGAATGGTCGCGGTGATCGTTTGGCTGATGACGAAAAGTTATTTAGTGGTTACATCTGGTCTGGCGAGAAAAGTCTTGAGCTTGGTTTGATTGATGGTCTTGGTAGCAGCAGTTATGTTGCGAGAGAAATTATTGGTGAAGAAAAATTGGTCGACTACACCATTAAACCAACATTCATTGATCGCTTTGCTGAACGTGTAGGCGCATCAATGGGAACAGTCCTTGCTAACACCTTGGGGCTACAATCCGGGCATTTTCAATTAAAGTAACTAGTGTTGGCAAATACGCATAGTGATAATGTCGGATAACAAAAATAACTTGCGGTTTTTCCCCAGGCAGGTTGAATATTTATATGACAATACCAAGGTCGCTCTGATATCTAACACTTTGGTATCCGTTATTACTGTTTGGTTTATTTTTGAATTAGACGGCGTTGCTCATGACCAACTATTAATTTGGTTGGCTGCTATCTTCCTTATTGTTCTTGTCAGAACGTTAACCACGTATTTTTATAAACATCGAACCTCAAAATCTAATGTTCTGTTTTTTTATTATGTGGTTTTTACTATTAATGTAGTTATAACGGGATTATTATGGGGGATAACTCCCTGGTTGTTTGCATCTGCTGATCAACCTGAAATAGCAATAATTTTAGTGTTTGTTGTCGGTGGCCTTGCTTCAGGCGCAACCGCAACGATGAGCGTTTTGCCAAAAGTATATTTTCTTTATCTGCTTTCAACACTTGTACCAATAATTATTTGGTTTTTTGTTCAGGGTGGAAATTTGTACTTTGTCATTGCCTTGGTGCTAAGCTTTTCAATTATCGGCTTTATAACAGCGAGTCTTACTTATAATAAAATCTTGATTCATTCTTTTGAGCTAACAGAAAAGGTGCTTAAACAGAAGCTTCAGGTTATAGAGGCAAGTAATGCAAAGTCAACTTTTTTGTCGAGTATGAGTCATGAATTAAGAACACCGCTTAATGCGATTATTGGTTTCTCGCAGCTAATCATAATGAATGCAGATAAACTTAATGAAGAAATGGTTCGAAATGCTAATGAAATCACGAATGCGGGAGAATATTTACTGTCTTTAATTAATGATTTATTAGAGATATCTACCATAGAAGCAAATAAGGTCGATCTTAATCTAATAGATGTTGATATTAAGAAAATTATCGACGAATGTCTGTTATTAATAAATGCGACATTGGTAGGGAAATTGAATATTACCATTGAGTATGACAACAATAATTGTGTTGATATGAATGTTAAAGCTGATCCTCTTAGAGTAAAACAAATACTGTTAAATATCTTGTCGAATGCATGTAAGTATAACAAGCAAGATGGAGCTGTTACTATAAATTGCGAAATTATTGATGGTTCGTATGGTCGTGTTTCAATTACTGATACTGGACTGGGCATTCCCAGAGAAAAACAGGCAAATATGTTTATCGCCTATGATCGATTGGGGCAGGCACAAACCGGTATACAAGGAACCGGCTTGGGTCTTATTATTTCAAGACAGTTGTTACATGCGATGGGCGGAAAAATAGGCTTTAAAAGTAAACCGGGACAAGGTAGTTGTTTTTGGGTTGATTTACCTTTAGTTAAAACTAAATAACATGCATTCCTTGGTTTTCTAACATAGCGATTAATCGTATTAGTGGTAGACCTATTAAAGCATTAGGATCGTCGCCTAATAGTTTTTCAAATAACGTTATCCCTAATGCTTCTGATTTAAAGCTGCCTGCGCAGTTATAAGGTTTTTCTTTTTGTAAGTAATTCTCGATCTGCGATGTATTTAATTCCCTAAATACAATGTCAAAAGGAACGACTTCAGATTGCGCGACATCCGTTGCCGAATTATAAAGACACAATCCAGTATAAAATCGTACTGTTTTTCCTGATGCATTAGTTAATTGTTCAACGGCACGTTCATGTGTATGTGGCTTACCTAATATTTTATTATCAATGACGGCAACCTGATCTGAGCCAATAATTAAGTGCTCGGGATAAGTATCACTAACAGCGCGTGCTTTTTGTTCAGCGAGTCGTAATACCAATTGCGCTGGTGTTTCATTTTCAAGTGGCGATTCATCGATATCAGGTGCAGCCGTATCAAAAGGCAAACCTAATTTATTAAGGATTTCTTTACGGAAGGGAGAGGTTGAGCCCAACACAAGTTGGGTTGATGTATTCGTGGCCATAATATTATCGTTAGTTATCGGTTATTCAATTTCAATTAATGCTTCATCAGGGTTAACACTGTCACCCTTATTTACATGTACAGCCGATATTGTACCGGAAATAGGCGCCTGTACCTCGGTTTCCATTTTCATTGCTTCGGTTACCAGTACTGTATCACCGGCTTTTACTTCTGAACCGACTTTGACTAATACATCCACAATGGTACCCGGCATTGATGTGGTTATATGGCCAGGTTTTGAAGCTTTAGGACGCTTACTGCCGCGATGCGTGCTTGCGTTGGCTTCTGAGCCATCGGCACCAATGATAACTTCATCGAGTGTTTCAATAAGCAGTTCTTCGGGTACACCGTCAACGGTAACAAAGAAGGGGCGCTGATTCTGTCCTTTGTGTCCCGTGCCGGTGGTTTTGATGTGATAGGTTTCGCCATGCATTGTGACATTAAATTCAACCGGTGCTGCGTGTGACTTTTCTTCGCCATTAGATGGTGGCTCTAAGGCCTCTGGTAGCAGCTCGCCTTTTTCGCGTTGTTCTAAAAATTCACGGCCAATTTCGGGAAACATGGCATAGCTTAATACATCTTCTTCCGATTTAGCAATTTCACCAATTTCACCTCGTAGCCGATCCATTTCGTCTTTTAATAAATCCGCAGGACGCACATCAATAACGTACTCGTTGCCAATCGCTTTTCGTTGTATGTCGGGGTTTACTTTGCCTGGCGCACGGCCGTAGCGCCCCTGCATATAAAGTTTTACTTCATTGGTAATTGTTTTGTAACGTTCACCAGTAACAACATTTAATACAGCTTGGGTGCCAACGATTTGTGATGTGGGTGTAACCAGCGGAGGGTAGCCAAGATCTTTTCGCACCCTAGGGATCTCGGTGAGCACATCATTCATCTTGTCAAGATTACCTTGTTCTTGTAATTGTGAAGATAGATTCGAGATCATTCCGCCAGGAACCTGATTAACTTGCACCCGCGTATCAAGACCCGTCATATCAGATTCAAATTGGTGGTACTTTTTACGAATCTCTTTAAAGTAAAACCCGATCTCTTGAAGCAAAGAAAGATCTAACCCGGAGTCATTGTCAGTGCCATGTAATGCAGCGACCATTGTTTCTGTTGGCGCATGACTCGAACCACATGAAAAGGTTGAGATGGCAGTATCAATATGACGGCAACCATTTTGAATGGCCGCTAAATGATTCATAGTCGACATACCGGCAGTGTCATGTGAATGTAAATGCACCGGTATTGATATAGCAGAACTGATTTTCTCAGATAGCTCTCCAGCAATACTTGGTATTAATAAGCCGGCCATATCTTTAATAGCAACACTGTCGCAACCCATGTCTTGCAGCTGTTTAGCTTGCTCAACAAATCCTTTAATGCTGTGAGCGGGACTAATGGTGTAGCAAATAGTGCCTTGCGCATGCTTGCCTGCTTTCTTTACGGATTCAACAGAAATTTGCAGATTACGCATATCATTCATTGCATCGAAGATACGAAAAACATCAATACCATTTTCAGCGCTACGCTCAACAAAGGCGCGAACTACATCATCGGAATAATGTCGGTAGCCTAATAAATTTTGACCACGTAACAACATTTGTAAACGTGTATTCGGTAAGGCCTTACGCAATTTTCGTAAACGTTCCCATGGATCCTCTTTTAGAAAACGCAGGCAGGCGTCGTAAGTTGCACCTCCCCATACTTCGAGCGACCAATAACCAACTCGGTCGAGTCGTTCACAAATAGGTAGCATGTCTTCAGTGCGCATACGCGTGGCAATTAATGATTGATGTGCATCACGAAGAATGGTGTCTGTAATGTATACCTTGCTCATAACAATTTCGCTTTTATTATTTTATTGGTTAAACGCCAAGGTGAGCCACAATGGCGGCGGATATTGCGACCGCTAATTCACGCGGCGGTCTTCGAATAGAATAATTAATAAGTTCAGGATGCTCTTCAACAAAACTGGTATCAAATTTTGCATTTCGGAAATCTTTTGATTTTAAAATTTCCAAGTAGTAGGGGATCGTTGTTTTAATTCCGAATACACCCATGTCTTTAAGTGCACGTGAACCACGATCAATACACTGTTCCCAGTCCAGCGCCCAGACAGTTAATTTTGCGCACATGGAGTCATAGTAGGGGGGGATTTCATAGCCGGTATAAATTGCGGCGTCGGTCCGCACGCCAGGGCCACCTGGGGCAAAGTAACGGGTAATTCGACCAAACGATGGCAGAAAATCATTTTTTGGATCTTCAGCATTGATACGCATTTGCATGGCAAAGCCACGTCGCTGAATTTCTTCTTGTGCATATGATAATTTTTCTCCCGCAGCAATTCGTATTTGCTCACGAACAATATCAATACCGGTAATTTGCTCACTGACCGTATGTTCCACCTGTAAGCGAGTATTCATTTCCATGAAGTAGCATTTGTCATCAATCGGATCGAGCAGAAACTCGACGGTACCCGCATTCACATATCCGACTGCCTTGGCAGCGGTCACGGCTAACAGGCACATTTCCTTGCGTTTTTCTTCCGTTAGCTGGGGTGAGGGGGCAATTTCGATTAATTTCTGGTGGCGACGCTGGATCGAGCAATCTCGTTCAAATAGATGCACAACATTGCCATGACTATCCCCCAGTATCTGCACCTCAATATGGCGAGGGTTCACCATGCATTTTTCAAGGAAAACCTCAGGAGAGCCAAAGAATTTGGTCACTTCAGAGATAACGCGGTCATATTGGCGTTTGAGCTCATCTGTCGATTCACAGCGCCGGATACCACGGCCACCGCCACCCGCACTGGCTTTGAGCATCACCGGATAGCCTATTTTTTCGGCTATCTCGAGTGCTTCATCGAGTCCAGATAGACTGCCATCACTTCCCGGGCTAACCGGCACACCAGCATCAATCATGAGCTTTCGTGCTTCTGTTTTTACGCCCATTTTATGGATAACTTCGGCAGAAGGGCCAATAAATCTTATTCCTCTACGTGAACAAATCTCCGCAAGTTCAGGATTTTCCGAGAGAAAACCATAACCAGGATGAAGAGCATCACAGCCCGTAGCAACAGCAAGATTCACAATACGATGGGCATTTAGATAACCCGAAATACTGTCGGGTCCAATGTTATAGGCTTCATCGGCCTTTTTAACATGCAGGCCATGACGGTCTGGATCGGCGTAGATTGCCACAGATTTAATGCCCATTTCCGCACAAGCACGGACAATACGTACGGCAATTTCACCACGATTGGCAATGAGAACTTTTCTTATCAAGCCTGACATCTCCCTATAGCTTGCGCTAAGCTTATCATTATATAGGCCAAAGAATAGCCATGGTGCTAAAGTTACGCTGAGCAGCTTAATCCTAGATGGGTGCCGGGGGATTTTCTCTTTGACAACCAGCAGCTTGCGCTATATTATGCGCGGCTTATGAAAGACCGGCTTCCTGAGCATATTGAACCGCTAAGGTTGGCACGTAGTCAACGGTTGTTACATGGCCGTTTACCTTTGTCACGAATGTCTCGACTTGTAAGTTCTCTAGAGGATGATACAGGTGAGATTGATGTTGATCTAAAGTTTGACGTCGATGTAACAGGCATAGCTTGGATGGAAGGACACTTAACGGGAATCCTGCCACTTTGTTGCCAACGATGTATGCAGCAGTTGCTTATGCCAATTGATGTGACATTTAAATTGGCGATGATCGAGTCAGAGTCAGAAATTGAGCGATTAGGCGAGCAGTATGAACCCTTGTTGCTGGAAGATGATTCGTTGCTATCAGTTGTTGAACTGGTTGAAGACGAGTTATTACTTGCGTTACCCATTGTGCCAAAGCATGACACAGTAAAATGTAATGCAGGAGAAGAGATTGTTGAACAGGTTGTTGAAGTTAAACCTGAGCAAAAGAAAAATCCGTTTGCCGTATTAGCGGATTTGAAACGTAAATAATTTATTTAGTTATACCGGTAGGAGTAACCGACCATGGCAGTACAAAAGAACAAATGCACACCAGCAAGACGCGGTAGTCGTCGTGCACACGATTCATTAAGTGGCCCAACACTTTCTGTTGATGCGACAACAGGTGAAACTCACCGTCGTCACAATGTAACAGCAGATGGTTATTATCGTGGACGCAAAGTTGTTCCTGGTAAAGACGACTAATATACATCGGATTTGCGGCAGTTTGCCCGCAAAACCTATATAGTATGCAACACGGCTTCATGCCGTGTTGCGCGTTTATGCGCCCGAATAAGAAAAGGTAGCAAATCAATAAATGGGCAGCCTGCTTACAGTTTCTCTTGATGCAATGGGTGGTGATCACGGATTGCCTGTCACTGTTCCTGCGGCCATCGCTGCTCTCGCAGAATATTCTAATCTCTCACTTATTTTAGTTGGCGATCAAGAACAGATCCGTGAAGCCCTAAGCGAACACGATTATCCAAATGCAGATCGTATGCAAGTTCAACATGCCTCTCAAATCGTTGAGATGCATGATAAACCTGCACAAGCCATGCGGTTCAAAAAAGATTCATCAATGCGCGTTGCAATTAACCTTGTTAAAGAAGGCAGGGCAGATGCTTGTGTTAGCGCAGGTAACACTGGCGCATTGATGGCGACTGCACGTTTTGTTTTAAAAATGTTACCGGGCATTGACCGCCCTGCAATTTGCGGGATATTACCAACCACTCTTGGTTTTTGTCATATGCTAGACATGGGCGCCAATGTTGATTCAACTGCTGACAATTTATTTGAATTTGCAGTAATGGGCTCAGTGCTTGCCTCTGCAGTTAATAATATCAAAAGCCCTTCTGTTGCATTATTGAATATTGGTGAAGAAGAAATAAAAGGTAACGATGCGATTAAACAAGCATCGCAAATGTTGTCTGGCAGTGAATTAAATTATATCGGCTACGTTGAAGGCGATGGTATTTATGCAGGCAAAGCAAACGTTGTTGTTTGCGATGGTTTTAATGGCAATATTGCATTAAAGGCAAGTGAAGGCGTCGCGAAAATGTTTTCTTTTAAAATAAAAGAAGCCTTTACTAAAAATATTTTTACAAAGATAGCAGCATTGATTGCCAAGCCTGTGCTGAACAATTTTCGTAAATCACTTGATCCGCGTCGTTACAATGGCGCAAGTTTACTTGGCCTTCAAGGTATTGCCATTAAGAGTCATGGCGGTGCTGATGAGCTGGCATTTAAAACAGCGATCAAGCAAGCCATTATTGAAATTGAAAACCGGGTACCCGAACAAATCAGTGAGCAGCTCGAAGCGCTACTGGTTAACCAACGAGATGATTCCTAATGTATTCACGTATTAAAGGCACAGGCAGTTATTTGCCAGAAAAAGTTTTAACAAATACTGACCTCGAGAAAATGGTCGATACGACTGATGAATGGATCTTTGATCGCACTGGAATTAAAGAACGTCACATCGCGGCAGAAGATGAAACCACTTGCGATCTTGCTGAACATGCAGCGCGTGCGGCAATGGAACACGCCGGTGTAACCGCAGATGATATTGATCTTGTTATTATTGCGACTACAACACCTGATAGAGTGTTTCCTAGTACCGCCTGTCTTTTACAGCAGCGCCTGGGTATACAGGGTTGCGCCGCATTTGACGTACAAGCGGTTTGTACCGGTTTTGTTTACGCCTTGGGTATTGCTGATAAGTTTATAAAATCAGGTTCTAATAAATGTGCCTTGGTTATCGGCGCAGAAACGATGTCACGTATTACTGACTGGACCGATCGCGGTACCTGTATTTTGTTTGGTGATGGTGCTGGCGCCGCTATTTTAGAAGCTAGCGAAGAGCCTGGTATTTTATCAACGCATTTACACGCCGATGGCCAGTATGAAGATTTATTAACAGTTGATGGCGGAGTGTCAACTGACTACAGTAAAATTGAAAATGGCACTGCCTTTATGCGCATGAAAGGCAATGAAGTTTTCAAGATGGCTGTGAATACACTTGGACGTATTGTTGATGAAACATTGGCCGCAAATAATATGCAAAAAACTGATATTGATTGGCTGGTCCCGCATCAAGCCAATATCCGTATTATTAATGCAACAGCAAAAAAACTCCAAATGAATATCGATCACGTTGTTGTTACTGTTGATAAGCATGGCAACACGTCAGCGGCATCGGTTCCATTAGCGCTTGATGAAGCGGTGCGTGATGGGCGCATAAAACGTGGCGACACTATTTTATTAGAAGCATTTGGCGGCGGATTCACTTGGGGTTCTGCACTAATTAAATATTAATCTGTAAGATATCAATATATAAATTTATTACGGAATATTCTCATGTCATTTGCATTTATTTTTCCCGGTCAAGGTTCTCAATCAGTTGGAATGTTGGCAGAACTTGCTGAAAGCAATTCAGTTGTTATTGATACATTCGCTGAAGCGTCGGCTGCGCTCGGTTATGATTTATGGGCATTGATTCAAGATGGGCCTGCAGAAGATTTAAATCAGACTGATCGTACACAACCGGCTATGTTGACGGCAGGCGTCGCTTGTTGGCGTGTTTGGCAGCAACAAGGCGGTGCAACACCATCAATGATGGCAGGGCACAGTCTTGGTGAATACACAGCATTAGTTTGTAGTGGTGCGATATCATTAGTCGATGGCGTTACTCTTGTTGCAGATCGCGGTCGCTTCATGCAAGAAGCGGTTGCTGCAGGTGAAGGTGCAATGGCGGCTGTATTAGGCATGGATGATGATGCAGTAAGAAGTGTTTGTGCTGATGCCGCTGAAGGTGATGTGTTATCCGCGGTTAACTTTAATTCGCCAGGCCAAGTTGTCATTGCAGGTAATACAGCGGCTGTTGAACGCGCAACAGTATTGGCAAAAGAACGCGGTGCAAAACGTGCAATCGTATTACCCGTAAGCGTGCCATCCCATTGTTCGCTAATGGAGTCGGCGGCTGAGAAATTACAAGAACGTTTAGCAACTATTTCAATTAACGCGCCGAGTGTTCCTGTTGTTAACAACGTTGATGTTGATACCCCCTCGGATGTTGAACAAATCAAACAAGCCTTGGTTAAACAGCTTTCAAATCCTGTGCGCTGGGTAGAAACAATTAACCACCTATCCGATAACGATATTAATATCGTTGTCGAGTGTGGCCCAGGCAAAGTACTTGCTGGTTTGAATAAGCGTATTAATAAAGAATTTCCTGCTTATCCATTGTTTGATACAGCTTCACTTGCTGCAGCTCTTGAAGCTGCGAAATAATATTAAGTTATAAAATTTAAATTCAAAGGAGAGTTAATGATGTCAATGCAAGGCGAAATTGCTCTAGTTACCGGCGCAAGTCGTGGTATTGGTAAATGTATTGCGATGGCACTCGGTACACAAGGCGCAACGGTTATTGGTACAGCAACATCGGATAAAGGCGCGCAAGATATTAGCGCTTACATGAACGATGCAGGCATTACAGGCGCAGGTATGGCGCTTAATGTTACTGATGCCGACTCTGTTGATGCGGTTCTAAAAAGTATTACTGATGAACATGGCGCGATCAGTGTGTTGGTAAATAACGCGGGCATCACTCGCGACAATTTGTTGATGCGTATGAAGGACGATGAATGGAATGACATTATTGATACCAACCTGACATCGATTTATCGTTTATCGAAAGCAATGCTACGTCCAATGATGAAAGCACGTAAAGGTCGTATTATCAGTATCGCATCGGTTGTTGGTATTAGCGGTAATGCAGGACAAACTAACTACGCTGCTGCGAAAGCTGGTTTGATTGGTTTTTCAAAGTCTCTGGCGCGTGAAGTCGGGCCTCGTGGTATCACGGTCAATGTGGTTGCCCCAGGATTTATCGATACGGATATGACCCATGATCTGCCTGAAGAGGTTAAAAACAAGCTACTTGGCCAGATTCCGCTCGGTCGTTTGGGTAACCCTGAAGAAATTGCCAGTGCGGTTGCTTACCTTGCATCACCGGCAGCTTCCTATATTACCGGTGAAACTATCAACGTAAATGGCGGAATGGTGATGGATTAACGCCGCATTTCATTATTTATCTTAATAATCAACTGGTTATGAATTCTGGCATGTTTGTCCGGTTTTCAATACAATACGCTCGCAGCAGGACAATGCTGATCAATTCTGGAGGACTATATTGTCATGAGTAATATCGAAGAACGCGTCAAGAAGATTGTAATAGAACAACTTGGTGTAAAAGAAGAAGAAGTAACTAACCCAGCCTCGTTCGTAGACGATCTCGGCGCCGACTCACTCGACACTGTTGAGCTAGTGATGGCTCTTGAAGAAGAATTCGAAACTGAGATCCCTGATGAAGAAGCGGAAAAAATTACCACAGTACAACAAGCTATCGACTTCGTCGTAGCTAACGCTGGTTAATTTATACTGCTTTAAATCGAACTTGTGGCCGCTTCCACTTTTATGTGGCAGGCGGCCATTCGTTTTTCTGCTGAACTAAACGGGAGATAACAGTGACAAGACGTGTCGTTGTTACCGGTCTGGGTCTAGTTACACCAGTCGGGCTAAATGTAAAAGATTCTTGGGATAACATTCTTGCTGGTAAGAGTGGCATCACGCCGATTACACATTTTGATGTGTCTGAATTCTCTGTCCGTTTCAGCGGATCCATTCGTAACTTTGATATAACCGATTATATTTCCGCCAAAGACGCACGCCGCATGGATACTTTTATTCACTATGGTATTGCTGCCGGCACTCAAGCACTAAAAGATTCTGGCCTAGAAGTGACCGATGAAAATGCGCATCGTATTGGCGTTTCAATTGGCTCGGGTATCGGTGGTCTCGGTGGTATTGAACAGGGCTATCAAACATTTATTGACAAAGGGCCGCGTAAGATTTCGCCGTTCTTTGTGCCAAGTAATATTATTAATATGATCTCGGGTAACTTCTCGATCATGCATGGTCTGAAAGGGCCTAACATCGCTATTGTTACTGCTTGTACAACCGGTACGCATAGTGTCGGTGATGCCGGACGCATGATTGTACACGGCGATGCCGATGTAATGGTTGCAGGTGGTGCAGAAATGGCGACATCACCAACGGGACTTGGTGGCTTTGCTTCCGCTCGTGCACTATCAACACGTAATGATGATCCTGAAACAGCGAGTCGTCCTTGGGATAAAGATCGTGATGGTTTTGTGTTAGGTGATGGTTCTGGTGTGATGGTGCTTGAAGAATACGAACATGCCAAAGCACGTGGTGCGAATATTTACTGCGAATTAATTGGTTTTGGTATGAGTGGTGATGCGTATCATATGACATCACCTTCAGTAGGTGGCGAAGGTGCGGGTCGTTGTATGACGAACGCATTAAATGATGCAGGTGTGAATCCAGATCAAGTTGATTATATAAATGCACATGGCACATCGACACCGGCTGGTGATGTTGCTGAAACAATGGCGATGAAGGCAGCCCTGGGTGACCACGCATATAAAACAGCAATCAGTTCAACTAAATCAATGACAGGGCATCTACTGGGAGCTGCTGGTGGTATTGAAGCGGTATTTACTGCATTGTCAATTCGTGATCAAGTTGCACCGCCTACTATCAACTTGTTAAATCAAGATCCTGAATGTGATCTGGATTTTGTTCCAAATACAGCAAGAGAAATGAAGATCGACGTTGCCGTATCAAACTCGTTTGGCTTTGGTGGTACAAATGGTACCGTGGTCTTTCGCAAGCCTGAGTAATTGATGCCAGTGTCTGCACTGAAACAACAGGCACATTGATGAATTCTCAACAGCATAATGATATTGGGAACATCTGCCATATCGAACCGGCAGAAGGCTTTCCTGATTTAATTTCACTTTATCATGCGAACCCAGAGCGTTATCCTTTTTTGCTGGAAAGTGTTGCGCAAGGTAGTAGCGAAACACGTTACGATATTCTATTTTCTTTCCCACAAGAGTCGCTTGTTCTGGATAGTAAGAACAGCTTGTCTTCGAGTAGTATAAAAACACAAGGCAATGATTTCCTCGTCAATTTAGATGATTGGTGGACTCGTTGTAAAAACAACACTGGAAAAGAAAACAACTTTCCTCGACAAGATTTAGAGTTACCTTTTCTGGGCGGTTGGTTTATTTATCTTGGTTACGAACTTGCAGGACAAGTTGAGCCAACGCTTGATTTACCAATAAGCGATGCCGATGATATTGTTGCTTATGCGGTTAGAATACCTGCTGCGATTATTCGCGATCATGTTACGCAGCGTTGCTGGTTAATAAGCGAAGCAAAGCATCAAGACGTTATCTCGTTAATGCATGAGGACATTGCGCTCGCTACAAAACCAAATGTCACATCAACAAATAACTTACACATTACAATTGACGAAGAAGATGGCGATAATTATATCGATGCTGTTGATAAAATACGTCGCTATATTGTAGAAGGTGATGTGTTTCAGGTTAATTTATCACGTCAATGGACCGCAATACTCAATGGCAAGGTATCGGATGCCGAGCTTTACTTGTCATTACGTGAAAATAATCCTGCACCATTTTCAGGTATCGCCAACTACGCAGGGCGTAGCATTATTAGTTCCTCACCCGAGCGCTTAATCAGCGTTAAAAATGGCTGTATTGAAGCTCGACCAATAGCGGGCACACGACCGCGTGGTGAAGAGTTGGCCAGTGATCAAGCGTTATCCGTTGAATTACTCGCGCATCCTAAAGAACGCGCTGAACATATTATGCTGATTGATTTAGAGCGAAATGATTTGGGTCGCGTATGCAAAGCTGGATCTATTAATGTTAATGAATTAATGGTGTTAGAATCTTATGCGCATGTGCACCATATTGTTTCCAATATACGCGGTGAGGTACGTGACGATGCCAGCCCCGGTGAAATTATTCGAGCGGTATTCCCTGGCGGAACCATCACGGGCTGCCCTAAAGTTCGCTGCATGGAAATTATTGCGGAATTAGAACAAACTCCACGTGGCGCATATACGGGTTCAATGGGGTACTTGAATCGTAATGGTGATATGGATCTCAATATCCTAATCCGTACAATGACCCGACAAGGCTCGAAACTTCAATTACGTGCAGGTGCGGGAATTGTTGCCGATTCTGTTGCGAAAAATGAACTCGTGGAAACCAGAACGAAAGCGAAAGGGCTACTGAATGCTCTTGGTGCAATACAAGAAAATGACTGACATGACCGTACTAATTAATGGTGAACCGGGTGACCAGATTGCTAGCAGTGATAGGGGGCTGCAATACGGTGACGGCCTATTTGAAACCATTGCCATCAAAAATGGCGAATGTGAGCATTGGTATGAACATATGTCGCGATTAGCCGATGGCTGCCAGCGTTTAAATATACGTGTCCCTAATGCTCAGCAGTTACTCGTAGAAGCGCAACAACTCTGTTCTGATAAAGCGCTAGCGGTGCTCAAAATAATAATCACACGTGGTAATGGTGGTCGTGGTTACCGTGCACCTGATCGCGTTGAAGCAACACGTATCATCAGTGTTCATCCATGGCCAAGCCACCCAGATGAAAATATTACACAAGGTATTCGTATGCACTTATGCGATACGCTATTATCTTACCAGCCTGTACTAGCGGGTATTAAGCATCTAAACAGGCTCGAACAAATCATTGCTCGAAATGAGTGGAATGATCCTGGTGTTAGCGAAGGTTTAATGAGCGACATTGATGGCAATGTTGTTGAAGGTACGATGAGTAATTATTTCGCGGTTATTAATAAGGAATTGGTCACTCCTGAGATCCTGGGCTGTGGTGTGGCGGGCATTATGCGGTCGCATATTATGGCGCAAGCAATATTGCATGGAATTTCTGTTTGCGAACGAAAGATCAAACTTGATGAATTGTATGCTGCAGATGAATTGTTTATTTGCAATAGTATTATTGGTGTTTGGCCAGTAAGAAAATTAGCCGATCATAGTTACAAGGTTGCTGGTGAAGTGACAGAGCAGATCATGGATGGATTAATATGAAAATAAGGAATTGGTTACTTGCTTCGCTGTTGGTAGTTGTTGGATCATGTCTGTTGGCCGGCTACAGCTACAAGCAGTTCATGACGACACCTCTTAATATTAGTGCAGGTGAAACGGTTCGGCTAGACGTTAGCCCGGGCCGGTCAATTAAATCAATTGCTGTTGAGTTAAAAGACAAAGGCGTCATTGATCAACCTACCTGGCTTGAATGGGGTGCGCGGATTAATGGCCAAGCACGACGCATTCAAGCTGGTGAATATGAAATTAAAGAGACATTTACACCGAAGCAGTTTTTGACAATGTTGGTTAATGGTGATGTTGTTCAATATAGCGTGACTATTATTGAAGGCTGGAATATTTCTCAAACACTTCAGGCAATAAAAAATAATACTGATTTAAAGCATACGCTTAATTCAATAACGGCATCGAAGTTAATGAAAAAGCTTGGCTTACCAGCTGATTTGCATGCTGAGGGTTGGTTTTTTCCCGATACTTATCACTTCGTTCGCGGTGATTCAGATGCAAAAGTATTACTCCGTGCGCATAAGGCAATGCAGAAAAACCTAAAAAAAGCATGGATTAATCGCGAAGCAGACTTACCATACGATACGCCATATGATGCACTTATCATGGCGTCGATTGTCGAAAAAGAAACTGGTAAAGCAAGTGAGCGGCCACAGATTGCGGGGGTGTTCGTGCGGCGTTTGCAAAAAGGGATGAAGTTACAAACAGATCCGACGGTAATTTATGGTATTGGTGACAAATACGATGGCAATATTCGGCGTCGTGATCTGCGTAGAGATACGCCATATAACACCTACACACGTAAAGGCATGCCACCAACCCCCATTGCGATGCCGGGATTAGCCGCTATAGAGGCAACATTGCACCCCGCCGATGGCGCCGCGCTATATTTTGTTGCCAAAGGGGACGGTAGTCATGTATTTTCAACAACATTACGACAACACAACGAAGCCGTTATTAAATATCAGCTAAAAGGCAAACGAAAAGCCTTTTCTTCTTTTAAGGCTGACGGTACCAAGCAATGAATGCAATAAAGGCGAATTTCGAATGAGTGGTCGTTTTATCACGGTTGAAGGTATTGAGGGTGTTGGTAAGACCACCAATATCGAGTTTATCGAAAGATTACTACGCGATGCAGGTAAAGACGTCGTAATGACACGTGAACCCGGTGGCACATCACTCGGTGAAGATATCCGCGAATTACTACTGGGTCATAAACATGATGGCATGAGTCGTGATGCAGAATTACTGCTTATGTTTGCAGCTCGTGCGGAACATCTGGATAAGATTATTCAACCTGCGCTTGATAGTGATAAGTGGGTTTTATGTGATCGTTTTACCGATGCAACTTACGCTTATCAAGGTGGTGGTCGCGGCTTTGATACTGCTCCAATTGCAGCATTAGAAACACTCGTGCAAGATTCTTTGCGTCCAGAGTTAACCTTGTTACTTGATGTGTCAGTTGATATTGGGCTTGATAGAGCTGGCAAGCGTAGTGAACCGGATCGATTCGAAAAAGAAAAACATGATTTCTTTGAACGTGTTCGTCAAACTTATCTCAAACGTGCGCATGATGATCCTGCGCGTATGAAAATCATTGATGCAAGCCAGCACCTTGATGCAGTTCAAGTACAAATTAAAGAAACCCTGATGGGCTTTTTGCAAAGCTAATGAGTTTACTGCCTTGGCAAACAGTACAATGGCAACAACTTGTCGAACGTCGTCGCCAGGGAAAGTTGCCACATGCTATTTTGTTATGTGGCCCCGCGGGTATTGGTAAACATCAGTTTGCAGAACACTTCTCGGCAAGTTTGCTTTGTAATAAACCAAGTGATGATGGTTCGGCTTGTGGCCAATGCCGCAGTTGTCTGTTGTTACAATCGGGTAATCATCCCGATATGGTACGCATTGAACCAGAAGAAGCCGGTAAAGCCATTAAGGTTGAGCAGGTACGCAGTTTATCGAATTTTACTGTACTGAGTGCGCATGTTGTTGATGGTTATAAGGTCGTATTACTCGATCCTGCTGAAAATATGAATCAAGCAGCGGCGAATAGTTTATTAAAAACACTCGAAGAACCGGCAAAAAATACGATTCTGTTATTGTTGACCAGTCATCCGCAGAGTTTATTAGCTACTATACGCAGTCGTTGTCAGCGACTCGATTTTATCAATCCTGATCACAACACAGCATCGGCCTGGCTCCAATCGCAGCAAGTGAGCCAAGCTGAACAATGGCTTGAAATCGCCAGAGGTGCTCCGCTTGAAGCTCTGCAGTTATCGAATAGTGTTGAAAAAGAAGACAAAGATATCGCCAAACACTATGCGACCGGTCTGGATACGCTAGAAGCATTATTAACACGCCAACAGGATCCTTTATCTGTCGCCAGTGCGTGGCAAAAAACAAACAGCTTACGAGTAGTAGGGTGGTTAACCAACTGGGTAATGGACATAATTCGCCTTGCTTCCTTAGCTACATCCGCTAATTCTGAACAAAAACCGCCATATATGGCATGTCCTAGCCAATTATCACGTCTAAATGGATTAGCAGCGCAACTCGATTTAGATGGCTTACATGGCTATTTAGAGCGCCTGTACGAAACATCACGACTACTTGGCACTACGCAGGCGAATCAACAGTTACTATTAGAAGAAATATTGATTCGATGGACAGTTTTACCTAAGAATCGTCTATAATTTTATATAATCAGTGCTAATATAGAATAAAAACAGCAAGGTAAACGTAATGGCCGCACCGAAAATGCCAGGAAGACAGGGGATTTTATCTCTTACCATTAAGGACAAAAGTGCCTTATATGCGGCCTATATGCCATTCGTGAAAAATGGCGGCTTATTCATCCCGACCAATAAGGCTTACAAATTGGGCGATGAAGTGTTCATGCTACTGACCTTGATGGATGAAACGGAAAAGATTCCCGTTGCAGGCAAGATTGTCTGGATTACACCTAAAGGTGCACAAAGTAACCGTGCTGCAGGGGTGGGTGTCCAGTTTAGTGATTTAGACAATGGTGCCGCACGCAATAAGATCGAAACCTACTTGGCCGGCGCCATGCAGTCTGATCGTGCTACACACACGATGTAAAAATATCTATTTATATCCTCTAAACAAGTACTGTCCACATGTTAATAGATTCACACTGCCACATTGATCTCATGGATTACGAAAAACTGGGTGGTGATCCCGATACTGCTGTTGCTTATGCGCATGAGAATGGCATCGGTCATATGCTGTGTGTCTCGGTTAATCTTGAACAATATCCCAATATGCTTAACACCATTGATCAGATGCCAAAGGTGTTTGCATCAGTCGGTGTTCACCCCAATGAACAAGATGGCCTTGATCCTAGTGTCGAGAAATTAGTTGAACTTGCCGACAACGAAAAAGTTGTTGCCATTGGTGAAACCGGTTTGGACTATTTTCGAAGTGAAGGTGACTTAGAATGGCAGCGTGATCGTTTTCGTCGCCATATAGAGGCAGCGAAACAAACAGGCAAGCCACTGATTATTCATAGCCGTGAAGCTAAAGAAGATACGATCAAACTACTACAGGAAGAAAATGCGCAAGACATTGGTGGTGTAATGCATTGCTTCGCTGAAGACTGGGAAATGGCAAAACTGGCCATGGATCTGAATTTCTATATTTCTTTCTCAGGCATTGTTACTTTTAAAAGCGCAACAACACTGCAAGATGTTGCGAAAAGAGTACCGCTAGATCGTATGCTAGTCGAAACCGATTCTCCCTGGCTTGCACCCATGCCTTTTCGCGGTAAAACGAATCAACCCGCATACGTAAAGTATGTTGCCGAATATATAGCTGAACTGCGAGATGACTCGGTTGATAATATCGCCACAGCGACGACGGAAAATTTCTTCAGGCTTTTTGCTTCAGCAAAACCGTAATATCACTAATTCATGAAAACAAATACCACCGCATTCTTATTGCTGTTTTTCTACAGTATATTTGCAGTGGGGAATGCCGCCGATGATCTAAAAGAGGCACATAAGGAAATTGGCCATAATCGTTTATCTGCGGCTATACCGTTATTTGAATCTGCTTTAAAGAAAATTGAATCTGGCGAATCTATCTCGCAGGATGACATCCTTGGTGCAAAAATCGGCCTTGCACTCGCATACATGGCTACGGGGAAAGTAAATGATGCAGAAGCTATAGCTAAACCTTTATTGCCAGAGCTTAAAAAAAATGGCCCGCGTGATATTTATGCAGGGTGCGTGGAGGTGCTTTATTATATCCATTTTTTTAAGGGAGAAGACAAAGAAGCGCTTAAAAAACTACAAATATTATATTCTCTGCGAAAAGAACTACCTCAATACTTTTCAACAGAAAAGCAGGCGTTGATTTTTTCACAGAAAGCCCTGATTCAAGACCGTGGTGGCGATACATTGGATGCAATATCTTCGCAGCAACAGTTAATTGAACTACATAAAAAAAATCTGCCCAATGCGCTTAATGAATTGCTCGGTGCTTACGCGATATTAATCGGCTACAGCGAAAAGCTCAGTGAGCACGCCATTACTCTGCAAGGACTTAAGGATAAGCTGGCGCTCATGTTGCCACATAAAAAAACTTATCAGGATGACATCTATAATACACGGGTT
>Ga0316205_10000768_pt1 | contig 50105 bp, 46 predicted proteins | sample 3monthpyrite_MG_FD_204941 | JGI IMG/M metagenome (GOLD analysis project Ga0316205, IMG submission 204941) | Microbial mat bacterial communities from mineral coupon in-situ incubated in ocean water Damariscotta River, Maine, United States -... | ecosystem: Environmental > Aquatic > Marine >...
GCAGTCTTATCTTGACCTTTGCATCCATCACATTTTTCAGTACGTACGAAAGTTGGCATTCGTAGTGCTCCTTTGCTGGTTTATTGTAATATTACATTTTTTTGCAAATACACCTGATTCAAATTAAATTAATTTTTATCAAATATTATTTACATATTTATTAGGCCGGTTAGGCCACCCTGTTTTTCGGATCCATCAGGCTGGCTTACCGGCCAGAATTCGTTTGGAAATTCCATTTCCCCGGTTGTATTAATACGTCTATTAAAACGCTTTATACGACTTCAGTACAGGACAAGGCAAAGTACTAAATTCCGGTTGTTAGCCCTTTCGGGGATTGAACAGTAATCCCTTTAGATACAAAACACAAACACAATTATCTTTACCCAGATAAGTAATTTTTATTTAAGATTATTTTTGATAAATACTCCCCAATTAATAATTAAAAGCATTTATAAAACAGATACTTATAATCTTCCTTGATAACAGTCAATATAAGTTAAATCTTATTTAGATTGCTTAAAAATAACCAACTAATTTAGTCAACCTTTATTAATTGTTTGATTATTTAATAAAAAAATTACATAAAGTGCTTTGGATGTTTTTTATAAAAAGTAAAAGTAATTACGGGTTACTTAGTTAATTATTATTTACTAATATTGATTGGGTTTTAAAATGAAAATGTAATGTAATAAAGAGAGAAATATAGGAGAAAAAAGCTATATTACAAGACTGTAATATAGCCTAATAATTAGATGTCTTTTGAAACAGGAACAAATGCAACTTCATCACCATCTTCAAGTTTGGTGAATAATTCTGCGAACTGTTTATTAACGGTAATTTGCACAGCGTCATCAGCGAACATGCGTTCCCACTCAGATCCGCGCATGCGTAATAGTTTTAATAATTTTTCAACTTCTCGAATACTGCCAGGCAATTGAAGGTCTTCAGTTTCTCTTTTAGTGACTTGAAGCATATTAGTCATAAAGTACATCAGGCGAATAGTAGCTTCACCGTTTGCGTCTTTATCAGAAAGTTGACGCTTCAATCCGAATTTTTCTAATTTCGTTAAATACTCTGCCCAGTTGCTATCATAATCAGACCCTAATTCATAAAACGTATCCCAGGAGAAAATTCCTGAGTCATAACCATCATCAAAATAAAGACGAAGGGCATAGTTACCCTGAGGGTCAATTTTTTCTAACTTGATGTCAGCTTTTCCAGCGACGGGTTTTTCTGATGCTTCTATCTCTGCAGATTTTGCATGAGTACGTAGGTACTCACTGGGAAGTTTAAAATTTTTACCGTCAGCGTAGCTGATTTCCAGTAGTTGAGATTTCTGGTGGAGTTTTATTTCTGTGGGTGTGTGCTTTGTTGACATGGTGTTTCGCTGTTGAATCCTGGGGAGAAGATTATAGCGTTAAATATAATGTAATTGTAGTTAAGTTGCTTTTATTGGAGAGGTGTTTCGCAGCAGTATTTGTATATACCAGTAATTTAATCTGACTTTTTGTTAACCATAAAAAAACGCGACTCAAAGAGTCGCGTTTTCAGTTTTGCTTAACTTTAAGAAAAAAACTTAACCAAGCAAAGGAACAATCAGCAGTGCCACAATGTTCATAATCTTAATTAAAGGATTAATCGCAGGGCCTGCAGTATCTTTGTACGGGTCGCCTACAGTGTCACCGGTAACCGCTGCTTTATGCGCATCAGAACCTTTACCGCCGTGGTTACCATCTTCGATATATTTCTTCGCGTTATCCCATGCACCACCACCGGTAGTCATAGAAATCGCAACGAATATACCAGTAACGATAGTACCAATCAGTACACCACCCAGTGCTTCAGCACCCAGCGTTAAACCAACGATAATAGGAACAGCTACAGGTAATAAAGAAGGGATCATCATTTCTTTAATAGCCGCTTTAGTTAATAAGTCTACCGCTTTAGAGTAATCAGGCTTTTCAGAGTAATCCATAATGCCTGGTTTTTCTTTAAACTGACGACGTACTTCAGTCACGATATCACCCGCGGCCCTGCCAACTGCTTCCATTGCCATTGCACCAAACAGGTAAGGAATCAGACCACCGATAAACAGACCGATAATAACCAGGTGGTTTGATAGATCAAATACCGTAGCTTGACCGTTTGCAGTTAATGTATGCGTGTAATCAGCAAACAGAACTAATGTTGCAAGACCGGCAGAACCAATTGCGTAACCTTTAGTTACCGCTTTAGTTGTGTTACCAACCGCATCAAGTGCATCTGTAGTTGTACGAACATCTTCAGGAAGCTCTGCCATTTCAGCAATACCGCCCGCGTTATCTGTAATAGGGCCGTATGCGTCAAGTGCAACGATAATACCTGTCATAGATAACATTGAAGTTGCAGCAATCGCGATGCCGTATAAACCCGCTAACTCGTAAGCGCCCCAGATAGAAGCACAGATTGAAAGTACAGGCATTGCCGTTGATTTCATTGAAACACCTAAACCGGCAATAACGTTTGTACCGTCACCTGTGGTTGAAGCTTTAGCAATGTTTTTAACAGGCGCATATTCAGTCGCAGTGTAGTACTCAGTGATTACGATCATCGCAATCGTTAGAGCCAGACCAATTAGCGCTGCATAATAAAATTCAGTTGCACCAACAACCGTACCGTTATCAAGCGTCAATGCAACTGCACCCATCATTTCCTGTGTTACAAAGTAGAAAGCAACCGCAGAGAAAACGGCAGCAACAATAGTGCCCTTGTAAAGCGCGTTCATGATTTTTGCGCCATCAGATGTTTTCACGAAGAACGTCCCGACTATTGAACCAATAATCGAAACACCGCCGAGAACTAACGGGTAGGTTACGGCTAACTCGCCAATTTCACTCATTACCAGGCCACCTAATAACATGGTAGCAATGATAGTTACTGCATATGTTTCAAATAAGTCAGCTGCCATACCTGCACAGTCACCTACGTTGTCACCTACGTTATCAGCAATAGTTGCCGGGTTACGTGGGTCATCCTCAGGGATACCGGCTTCAACTTTACCTACGATGTCAGCACCTACGTCTGCGCCCTTAGTGAAGATACCGCCACCTAAACGAGCAAAGATAGAAATTAATGAGCCACCAAATGCCAGACCAACTAATGCATGTAATGCTTCTTCCTGTGAAACACCCATCGTTGTTAATACTGAGTAGTAACCTGCAACACCTAACAGACCAAGACCTACTACTAACATGCCCGTGATAGCGCCGCCTTTGAAAGCAACCTGTAGAGCAGGGTTAATACCGTCTTTAGCCGCTTCTGCTGTACGTGAGTTAGAGCGAACTGATACGTGCATGCCGATGTAACCAGCAGCACCAGAAAGTATTGCACCAATCGCAAAACCGATTGCGCTGTACCAGCCCAGGGCAAAACCCATAGCAACGAATAATACCACGCCAACCATACCAATGGTTGTGTACTGGCGAGCCAGATAAGCAATAGCGCCTTCCTGAACCGCGTTAGCGATTTCTACCATTTTATCATTACCCATGGGTTTGGATAAAATAGAGAATATTGAAATGACGCCGTATGCGATGCCTGCTAAAGCACACACTAAAGCGATTATTAGTCCTGTGGACATATGTCTGACCCCCAACTTTATTATTGTTAAAAATGTGTGAGTCAGATCATTAAATAAAACTTAAACCTGGCTCGTCGAAAACAGTTTATTCGCACATATAAAATATTCAGACTAAGTATGAAATTCCGTTTAAAATTCAGTCATTAACGTTTTATTGAAACTTGATGAAGGACTATAGGCTTCATTACCAGCCTGTAACATTGATATTTATCAAGCTCAATGCAATGCTGTTTCAATATGTAACGAGTAATACTTATACGTGCAAAAGTTTTTTATATGTTTGTTTTTACTTATTATTTATACATTCTTTCAAATTTGGTGCCGGGTACAAAACCCCATAACTCTTGCAGACCAAATTCGCGAATAATGCTATCTACAGCATCCTGACCTACATCGTTTTGTAATTCACCCAAAACAATTTTTGTTGAAGTCTGGTTATAACCGCCGGCAATAGCTACGTGATCTGCGATCATTTCTCGTGCTTTTTCTAGTGTCATTTTTTTACCTTGCCACAAAGGCGTAGAGTATACAGAGGTTTAACATATACTCTGTCATCCTCGAATGCTTGTGTCGGGGATCCAGCGACTTTGAATTACTTAAGGTCACTAGATTCCCGACACAAGCATTCGGGAATGACGAAGTTTTTTGATTTTAAATATGTTTCCTCAGCGCCTCTGCGTCAATTTTTTAAAGGAATACCATTAAAAATTGCTCTGCATTTTTAAGGTACCGCATGCCCTGTGCATACCGTTGAAAATTGCTCCTGCATTTTCAAGATACTGCACGTCCTGTGCATAAAAAAAGGGGAAGTAAAAAACTTCCCCTTTAACTTTTTAAACTTCGAACTTGTCGAGTTTTTTTCCAACTGACTGTAACTTAAGTGTTACATAATCAGGTAAGCCGTTTGCTTTGTAAGCAGGGTAGGCTTCACCTTTAATTAATGGTGTCAGATAATCTTTACAGGCTTGAGTAATGCCGAAGCCATCTTTGGTGATGTATTCCATTGGCATCATCTTCTCAACGTTAGCCACATCAGCTAAATTAGCTTTACCAATTTTCCACTCGTATGGATCGTTAGAAATACGATCAACTGTTGGCATAATTGAATTTTCGCCAGCTAGAGCAAACTCAACCGCTTTTTCACCAAGTGCATATGCTTGTTCAACATCAGATTCAGAAGCAAGGTGACGTGCTGCGCGTTGTAGGTAATCAGCAACTGCCCAGTGGAATTTATAACCCAGTGCTTCTTTAATCATGTTAGCAACAACAGGTGCCGCGCCGCCTAATTGAGCGTGGCCAAAGTTATCACGTGTGCCTTGCTCTGCAAGGAACTTACCGTCTGGGTAATGAATGCCTTCAGATACAACAATGGTGCAGAAGCCGTGTTCTTTAACTTTTGCATCAACCTGAGCCATGAACTTATCCTGATCAAATTCAATTTCAGGGAAAAGAATAACAACAGGAATACCTTCATCTTCTATTAGACCGCCAGCCGCTGCAATCCAGCCAGCATGACGACCCATAACTTCAAGTACAAAAATCTTAGTAGATGTCTTTGCCATTGAGCGAACATCAAAAGATGCTTCTAATGCAGAAACGGCAATGTATTTTGCAACGCTGCCAAAACCTGGGCAGTTATCAGTAATCGGTAAATCGTTATCTACTGTTTTAGGTACGTGGATCGCCTGAACGGGGTAACCCATTTTTTCAGATAACTGAGAAACTTTATAACATGTGTCAGCAGAGTCGCCACCACCATTGTAAAAGAAGTAACCGATATTGTGTGCTTTGAATACTTCGATTAAGCGTTCGTATTCTACTTTGTTGTCTTCAAGGCTTTTTAGCTTGAAGCGGCAAGAACCAAAACCACCTGATGGTGTGTTTTTAAGTGCAGAGATATCGTCTACAGACTCAAGATTAGTATCAATTAAGTCTTCTTCTAGTGCGCCGATAATACCGTTACGACCGGCATATACATTAGCAATTTTGTCTGAATGTTTACGTGCTGTTTCGATAACGCCACAAGCAGAAGCATTGATAACTGCCGTTACCCCACCTGATTGTGCGTAAAATGCATTTTTAGCGCTCATTAGTTTTTTCCTCGTTTATAATTCTGTCATCATTTTTAGATTTATTAAAATACCTAAAAACCATATAAATTTTGGGAAAAGATAATGACCCATGAGAGGGAGAGGTACAAATTAAGCTTATTTATGTAGCCCCTAGTGAGTATTATAAGCAGAATATTAGCAGATAATAAAATAGACTAAGGGCGCTGCATGTAGCCGCCCTTATGATTCAGAGAAGTGTCCGACTGTTTTAATCGAGGTCGAGAGATCGTCCTCAATAGTATTTATTTTTTTACTTCTGTACCGCGAGGTAAAGAGCCATCACTGCTTTCTTCTTCTATCTGAATTTCACGATTTTGATCAGATTGGACCTGTAATAGAGAAATAATGCAGTCACCAATGTCATCGTATTCATGTACACCGGTTCCATATTGCTGGTAACCTTTATAGAAAAACTGGCAGCGGTAACTTTGGATACCTGATTTAAAAATAACAAAATTACAGCCCTTATATTGCCAGATGACTGCGGGGCATTCCGTGGTTTCTTTATCACCCATATGTAAACGAATTTCCGTGTCTGCAAACTGCAGCTCAATATCGTTATCTTTACCCCAGCGCTCCGTCAGGGTGCTTTCGATAGTCCATATTTCAGATTTGGTGAAGTCGGCAATACTTGGCATATCTATCTACTAATTGTGCTTTCGGGGCGCAAAGAATATATGAATTAAGTCTAAATTACTATTCAGTAAAGCAGATTTATTGTGCTGCTCCTTCGGTTAACAAGGCTGTGCCGGATATTGATGCATCACCCAGGTTGTCATCAATATGATATGAACTTATAGCCCCCTGTGCATTGTTACCTATAAATATTACGCTAGCCTCGCCTGAGCATCCATTAAATGAAGGACAGCTAGATACACTGTCAATATTAAAACTATCCGTTAAATTTTGAAAAGGTATAGCAGTACCACCGACTAAAGATGCATCATAATTATCTACACCAACTCGAGTAGAAATGTTGTATTGAGTTATTTCCTGGGCAACAAAATCAACACCCATGGAAATGCTAGGGGCTACCCCAACATTACCCAAATGATCCGTAGGCAAGGTTCCACCTGTCCCTGTGTAAAACACCGATGAGCCTTTTAGACCACCAAGGTTGGCTAACTGTGTCGGTGTTGTCAGGTTTTCACTATATATATAATGAAAATCCTGACTGGTATTTAACGCAACACCATCTTCTTTTACAACGTAATCACCATTCCATCTTCCCCAGTTGACACCCAGTGCTGCATTACCCCCAATGCTTGATGGAACGAGGGTTGCGAGTACACCGGTAGGAGAAACCATAAATAATTCATGTTGAACCAGTACCCCCGTTGTTTGATCAACGGAAGCTTCTCTCCCTGCAATAGGCGTGCGATTTGGGCCTAAAAATATGGCGTTATTATTGTTAGGTGCAATAATCACCGATGCAGCGGTGCCCGTTATAATGCCAGTGCTATCCTGTTGATTGAAACCAATTAACATGCCTGATCCATCAGGTGCCTTATCGGGTATAAATTCGGCAACCGGCGGAGCATCTATATCGTTTACAGGTATTTTAGGGCGTCTCGCAAAATCAGGTTGATTAGCTTCAAAAATAACCGCTAATCGTCTGGGAGCAGATTTAATTTGTTTACTAATATTTTGTTTGGTTTTTTTGGAGCGAGCAGAAAGTTTCGCTGCCCCGTGTTTTAAAATAGTCGGGGGTAGTAAAAACTCCACTGGCTCAGAGCTAGCAGATGTTAACTGGAAGAACTGGTCATTGTTGAAACGATGTATGCCGGTCTGGTTTTCAATTACAATGCTGCCATCGGCAACACCACCATATAAACCATCCTCCACGGCTCCGGTTTCGCTATCGCTGCAGCTAGCCTGTTGACATAATACAAGTGAATAATGAGTGCCTCTAATTCCAATGGTGGCAATACTGGTTCTAACCTGATAGTTCTTTTTATTTTTATGGCCGATAGCACCGGTAATGGTTCTAAAACCGCCTTTTATTAATTCTACAATACTAAGTTCACTACCATCTTGCTGGCCGTTATAACGGTATTCAGCAAGTCTAAGTTCTGTATGGGGTCGGAGTGAAAGGAGGGCGCCATCTTTTAGGCGGATTTGTGTGAGGCTGCGTTCACCAGTGTGAATAGTGTCTCCTCGATAAACCGATGAACGACGATTTAAATTACGTGTAGCCCCCCTGTTTTGAGCGGATAGTTCGCCTACATTAATAATTACCTGGCCTATTATATCTTGCGGGTCGGGTGTTACGATCTGGTTTCTTTCAACTGGTTCCTGAACTGCTGGTTCGGCTTTAATTATTTCAGGTTTTTTTACCGCTATAACGGGTTCAGGTTTCTTTTGTTTAATAGCGAAGGCGGGGAGTTGTAGTTCATCTCCCACTGAAATATTAGCAGCACCATTTCTAAAAGCCTGCGGATTTTGTTTAATTAATTCTTTGCGTAACAGAGCCTGTTTTTTTGTACTGTCTGGAAATATGTTTCTGGCAATTTTATAAAGTGAATCACCGGGTTTAATAATCCAGTGACTGCCGTTTAAAATATCAGCCTGTAATTCACTAATAAAAACATTACTAGTTAACAACAGGCTCATGGTTAATGTTTTAATAAAAGTGTTTAAATAGTTTGTTTTATACATAATATTTCCAATATAAATATTTAAAACGTGTAATTAACCGTCATGTCAATTACCGTGCGCTCATAATTTCTCAGGTCATCCGTGGAGCTGTTTTCTGTATATGCATATCGAGTTTCGAGTCGCCATTTACGTGCGAATGCCCATATTAAATTAAGGTCGGCGGTGCTGTAATCATCTTCACGTATAGTGTCAGGCTGAAAAGCAGGGGCCGCGGCATATTCACTATTTTGTGTTCCAATAGCGGTTTGTAAAGCTAGCGTATTGGTGAAACTTAATACCACGCCGAGGCGTAAACTGATGATGTCACGTTCAGTTTCTGATTGCGTAGCTGGGTTCGTATCATCTTCAGCCGCTTCCGTTCCCAGGCTGAAGGTGGTGAATAAAACAGGTTGTAAATAAGCAGCAAAAGCATGTGTATAATTCATGCCGAGAGTTATCAGGTCAGAATTTTTTACACTTAAATCGGGGTAATCCAGTTGCGCATATTGCAATGAACTATTGAAACTGGAACGTTCGGAAAGTGTATATTGCCAGTTTAAATTAAAACCGTTTAAAGACCTGTATTCGTCACCGTCTAATTGAAATTGCTGGCTAATTAATTCGGCCTTGTATTTGCTGGATGCCTGTAAGTGGGTTACGCCAAGTTGTAAGGTACCGGTTGTTGTATCAAACTGATCCAGTTCCTGATTTTTTCGAAAATTTCCAGATAATGTGGACTCAAATAACCAGCCGGGTGTAAATGGATGTATATAAGTCCATGCGCCGGATAGTGTAGTAAAATTATCGTCTTGCCCGAAACTATCGGCATTTAAAAATGCAGCGAGAGAAAATGTGGTGTTCTCATCTACTCCGGCGTTTACATTGTCATCATTACCTAGCGAGAGCTCTATAAAACCACTGTGAGTAGGTCGATATCTAGATTCACTAACACGAATTTTATCCAGATATGCAAGAGCGGTTTCTCTAACTTGTGCTGGCGGTTCGGTTTCTAGTACTGCCCTAAATGATTCACCCGCTAAAGCATATTCCTGTAAATTAAAATAACCGCGAGCCAGCTCCAGACGGGCGACCTGGTCACCGGGAAAAATAAGCAAAACACGTTCTAAAGCAAATATACCTTCACTAGCATGTCCCGTATCAATTGCCGAAACACCAAACAGGTAATCGAAATAAGGGTCGCCTTCCATTTGAGTCTGAAATTGCTTTGCATAATGATAAGACTGACCCCGTTTGTAATCTTCAAAAAGGGACTGAAGGTGCTTAATATCAAAACTTTCAGTAGCGGCCAGAATGGACTGGGGAAAGAATATCAGGAAAGCCAGAATGGGTGTTAAGTGTTTGATCATAGCTTGGTCATATGGTTGGTCATTGATTGGTGGTTTTTGTTCAACTATTTTACGAGTATAGATAGTGGTGAGGAAAAGGTGGCAGTAAATATGGGATATTCATAAAATAATGAGGTAAATCGATCAAAATATTGCCTAATTGTGAAATATACCGAATATTGTGCTTTATTCATTTCTGTTTATTCAGGCGATTTCCCTGTAAAATCGCGATCAGTAAAAATCAGTAAATAGCAGGAAACCCATCCATGACCGACGCTGTCGCCGGTTTACACATAAAATCTATTAGTTGCACCCGTGGTTATCGAGATTTATTCAAAAATCTCGATTTTGAACTGTGTCCGGGACAAATGTTACGTGTAGAAGGTAAAAACGGCAGTGGTAAAACCAGTCTGCTACGAATTATGGCGGGTTTAGCTCAACCTCTGGAAGGCGAGGTACTGTGGCAGGGACGTAAAATACATCATGCTGAATCTGATTACTTTCAGAACCTGCTTTTTCTGGGGCATCGTGCGGCTATAAAATTCGAGTTAACACCCATAGAAAATCTGTGTATGGCGAAATCTTTACATGGTGGTAAAGCAGAAAATGGTATTGAAGAAGCTTTATATCAGGTAGGACTTTATGGTTTTGAAGATATTCCCTGTGCTCAGCTATCCGCGGGACAAAAACGCCGCGTCGCTCTGGCGCAGCTATTTTTGACTCGAGCTAAATGCTGGATTCTGGATGAGCCATACACATCACTTGATGTTAATGCAGTGAGTATGCTGGAAGGTCTGTTTGCAAAACATCTAAATAATGGTGGCATGCTGGTGATTACCTCACACCAGCCTATTGCTATACCTGCAGGTGAACAACGTAAACTGGTATTACCTAATACTCAGCTGGAGCCGCTTATATGAGTGCTCCTATGCAAACACCATCAACAATGAGTGCGTTTATCTCACTGATTAAACGTGATTTGATGTTGTCATACAGGCATCGAAATGAATTATTAAACCCGCTGCTGTTTTTTGTAATTGTGGTAACACTGTTTCCATTAGGCGTATCTCCGGAAAAACAGCTGTTACAAACCATGGCACCGGGTGTCATATGGGTGGCCGCGTTGCTCGCTGCTATGCTTTCACTGGATACACTCTTTAAGTCGGATTATGAGGACGGTACTCTGGAGCAGATAATGCTCAGCCCGCATTCTAATGCGTTACTGGTACTGGCCAAAATAATCAGTCACTGGCTGGTGACCGGTGTACCGATTATATTATTAGCACCCTTGCTTGGGCTTTTTATGTTTTTACCCGGCGAAGGTATAATTACCCTGATGTTAACCCTGTTATTAGGTACTCCTATATTGAGTCTGGTGGGTGCAATTGGGATGGCGTTAACATTAGGATTGAACCGTGGCGGTATGTTGTTGTCTTTACTAGTGCTTCCACTGTATATTCCGGTTCTGATATTTTCTGCCAGTGCGGTAGATGCGAGTATGGCTGGTCTGGAAGTAAAGGGGCAATTGTACTTTTTAGGGGCTTTATTAGTGTTGTCGATAACCTTAGCGCCTTTGGCAGCAGCGACTGCGTTGAAGATTAGTGTTGAATAGAACATATTTGCCTCTGTGGCAAATGTTTAATCCTAGAATGCAATGATGCATCAGGTTAATAGCTAGAATTAGATTAATTGCGTTTTATCATGTTTATTGGTGATATAAATGCCTAATATTAGAAAATACTTATAGAGAAATATGAAATTACCCGCAATTGTCCATAAATTTTCGTCACCGAAAAACTTTTACGTTATGTCAGGAAAGATGGTTCCCTGGTTTATGTGGAGTTTTTTACTGTCATTGGTCGTTGGTTTATATTATGGCCTGTTTGTCGCGCCACCTGATTATCAGCAGGGTGAGAGTTACCGAATAATGTATGTCCATGTGCCAGCGGCCTGGATGTCGATGTTTATCTACATGATTATGGCGGTTTCCGCAGCAGTAGGTTTAATCTGGCGAATTAAAACCGCTGATTTAATGGCAAGTGTTAGCGCACCTATTGGTGCAGCTTTTACCTTTTTGGCATTGGTTACAGGTTCGCTTTGGGGTAAACCGATGTGGGGAACTTACTGGGTGTGGGATGCGCGTTTAACATCGGAATTAATTCTGCTGTTTCTCTATCTAGGTTTTATTGCTCTACAGGCAGCAATTGAAGACCCGCGAAATGCAGCGCGTGCCGGTGCCATTTTGTTAATAGTCGGTGTCGTTAATATTCCGATTATTCATTATTCGGTAGAGTGGTGGAGTACCTTACATCAGGGTGCTACAGTCGCTAAATTTGATAAACCATCAATGCATATATCCATGTTAATACCACTGATGGTAATGGCAACATCGTTCAAACTTTATTATGCCGCTTCAGTGTTAATGCGTGCCCGGGCTGAGATTTTACGCCGTGAACAAAATACGCGCTGGGTAAAGGAGATTGTACTGAATTCTAAAACACCTGAATAAACGCTATTTATGTGTTGATGTTTTTAGTACCAATGTTTTTATGAATAAATTGAATTTTAAGATATTGATTTCAGTTGGCTGCAGCACGTATAGCAGCCCCCATGGCTTGCCTGTCTATACAAAAAAGCATGGCAAGGGAGCGGCCATTCCCATGATTTTTTGTTTCGCTAATCAAACCATGGGAACTGCTCTACATACTGTTTATTCAGGAGCTTCAAATTATGAGTCCTAGTGAATTTTTTCATATGGGTGGTTATGCAGTTTATGTCTGGTCATCTTATGGTCTGTCTTTAGTCGTCCTTAGCTGGATTTTAATTAGTCCGATCTTTACCATGAAAAGTATTATAAAAGAATTGAAAATTAAGTATCGCCAGCAGGAAAGGCAGGCACAGGATAATACAGAATTAAAATAACTGATTTATATATCAGTTACTTAAGTAATAATTTATTCATTTACGTCATCCCCGAATGCTTGTATCGGGGATCCAGCGACTTTAAGTATATAAGGTCACTAGATTCCCGACACAAGCGTTCGGGAATGACAAAATATTATATTTATCATTTTCATGTAAATTTGAAAATGAGTTAATTTTATAGAGAGTTTATCAGAATGACAGCCCGCCAAAAAAGAATGATGTTTGTAGCTATGTTAGTCGCTGGTATTGGTGTTTTTATAACACTAATAATGATGGCGCTTAATGAAAATATTAATCACTTTTACAGCCCGACAGAAATACTTGAAGGTAAATCGCCTGAAAATCGCAATTTTCGTATTGGTGGCCTGGTTGTAACCGGCAGTGTTAAACGTGATACAGATAGTTTGAAAATTGAGTTTGATTTAACTGATGGTGCAAAAAACTATCCGGTCTTATATGTAGGTATACTGCCTGACCTGTTTCGTGAAGGGCAGGGAATTGTGGCTACAGGCTTGATAAAAAATAATGTGTTTGTAGCTGAAGAGGTACTGGCAAAACATGATGAAAATTATATGCCACCAGAAGTTGCAGATGCTTTGAAAAAATCAGGTAAATGGAATGATGGGGATATTGAAGCAATGAAACATCCGGAAAGTATTCCCGTTGGTGAAGGTAATCCTTATCCGGGTAGTGCAACTGGAGAGTCAAAATAATGATCCCTGAAATTGGTCACTTTGCTTTAGTTCTCGCACTTTGTCTTGCTATTATTCAAGGTGTTGTGCCTTTGATTGGTGCGCAGAAAAAGATCTCCAGCTGGGTTGAAGTTGCTGCCCCCGCAGCAATTGGGCAGACCCTGTTTATTATTATTAGTTATATCTGTTTGACCTATGCATTTTTAATGGATGATTTTTCTGTAGGTTATACGGCCCGACAGTCAAATACCGAATTGCCGATAATGTATAAAATTTCATCTGTCTGGGGTGGGCATGAAGGATCGTTATTATTATGGACTATGTTTCTGGCAATGTGGACCGCAGCAGTAGCTCTGTTTAGTCGATCAATGCCTCTTATCATGCGTGGTCGAGTGCTTGCAGTGATGGGGCTGATTAGTATAGGTTTTTTATTATTTACCTTATTAACATCTAACCCGTTTGATCGAATGTTTCCTGCGCCGTTAGAAGGTCGTAGTTTAAATCCATTATTACAGGACTTTGGTTTAATAATTCACCCCCCTATGTTGTATATGGGGTATGTTGGTTTTTCAGTTGCCTTCGCGTTTGCGATTGCCGCCATGCTCGGTGGCCGACTAGATTCTGCCTGGGCTAAATGGTCACGCCCCTGGACAAGTATCGCCTGGGTGTTTTTAACCGTGGGTATCGCACTGGGAAGCTGGTGGGCTTATTATGAGCTTGGCTGGGGTGGCTGGTGGTTCTGGGACCCTGTTGAGAATGCGTCCTTTATGCCCTGGTTAGTAGGTACCGCATTAATTCACTCATTAGCGGCAACTGAAAAGCGTGGTGTATTTAAAGCCTGGACGGTATTGCTTGCTATATTTGCGTTTTCATTAAGTTTGTTAGGCACGTTTTTAGTTCGCTCAGGTGTTTTAACGTCTGTTCATGCGTTTGCTAATGATCCTGAACGAGGCATTTTTATATTAATTTTCCTCGCTGTTGTAGTGGGTGGTTCGCTAGCGCTTTATACATGGCGTGCACCACAAATTCGCAGTGCCGTTAAAGTAAATATGATGAGCCGGGAAGGTGGTTTGTTAATGAATAATATTTTATTCGTGGTTACTGCATCCTCTATTCTTTTAGGCACACTTTATCCGTTAGCATTAGATGCATTAGGTGCCGGCAAAATATCTGTAGGCCCGCCTTACTTCAATGCTTTGTTTGTACCGTTAACCATTCCTATTGCATTATTATTAGGTGTTGCTGCTTTGGCGAGATGGAAACAGGATAGCTATCAAAGAATGGGTAAAAAATTGATTATCCCATTTGTAGTGAGCGTGATTCTTGGCGCGGCAATTCCTTATATCTTTATAGACGATGTTAAATGGGGAGCTGTGGTTGCGGTGATGTTAGCTGTGTGGATAACCATGACCAGTGCGCAGGGTATTGTTGATAGGGTTTCCGGTAAACAGAATAAATGGAAGGCATTACGCAATACCCCCAGAGGTTTTTATGGAATGACTTTCGCTCATATGGGTGTTGCCATGTTTGTGATAGGTATTACATTAACGAACTTGTACAGCACAGAAAAAGATATCCGTTTAATAAAAGGGCAATCGTATTCTATTGGTGAATATGACTTTCTTTTTGAAGGTGTACAGGACGCTACGGGTCCAAATTATAAAGCGGCAGAAGGCTGGTTTACTGTTTCTTATCAAGATAAAGAAATTACTCGCTTACATTCGCAAAAACGTTTGTATAACGCAGGCGGTATGCCGATGACTGAAGCCGGGATTGATCCTGGTTTCTGGCGAGATTTATATGTGTCTTTAGGTGAAGATCTGGATGGTAAAGGTGCCTGGAGTGTGCGTTTATATCATAAACCGTTTATTCGCTGGATCTGGTTAGGTGCATTGATTATGGCCTTTGGTGGATTGCTGGCGGCTACAGATAAACGATACAGGAAATCATTAAAAGCAACACAGCCAGCAAACGCTGCTGTAGGCGTCGCGTAATGGCACGTTATTCTGTTTTAATCGGTTTTTTTATTATGATAGGTGGTTTTGCCTATATGTTAAATCTGACCAATACAGGTGAATATAACCCACGCGATATTCCTACGGAATTTATTGGTAGAGCTGCACCGGCTATAAATGTACCCAACCTTTATAATGAGTCTGAAGTAGTTAAAACATCCGATATGAAAGGTAAAGTCTGGTTGTTTAATGTTTGGGGGACCTGGTGCCCGGAGTGCTGGCGCGAGCATAAATACTTAATGGAGTTAAGTCGGGCAGGTGTACCTATCATTGGCCTGAACTGGCGTGATGAGCGTCCAGACGCAAAAGACATGATAACTAAATTGGGAAATCCTTTTTTAAAAATTGGTTATGACCCTGATAGTTCTGTTGCGATTGACTGGGGTGTATATGGTGCGCCAGAAACTTTTCTTATAAATGCTGAAGGCATGGTTGTAGCAAAACATGCGGGCGGTGTTACACCACTTGTTTGGGAAAAGAAGTTTAAGAAATTTTTTATAAACTAGAAAAAAATAAGTAGCAACAGATTTTATTTAAAAGTCAAATATATTCGTCATCCCCGAAAGCTTGTGTCGAGGATCTAGTGTCTTTAAGTAATTCAAAGTCACTGGGTTCCAGCTACAAGCAGCAGGAATGACGAAGTCTTTTAAAGGTTTTAAGGACTTTATGAATTAATGAATATTTTAAAAATAACATTGTTAATAGCCATAGCATTACTGGTAGCAAATCAAGCCCATGCGAGGTTCGAAACCCATGATTTCGCAACGCCTCAAATGGAAAAAGATTACAACGTATTAGTACAGGAGTTACGTTGCCTGGTTTGTCAAAACCAGAATCTTGCAGATTCCAATGCGGAGCTTGCGCAGGATATGCGATTACGAGTTTATAAAATGCTGAGTGAAGGCAATAGTAAAGATGAAATCGTCGATTTTATGGTGTTGCGTTATGGCGACTTTGTAATGTATCGACCACCAGTTAAAAAAAGCACACTTGTATTATGGTACTCACCATTAATTTTTTTTGCAGTGGCTGCAATAGTGGTTGTTTCATACTTGCGTAGACAAAAGAAAGAAGTTGAAGAAGTTGTTGATAAACAGCAACAGAAAAAAGCCAGATCTTTATTGGATGATTAAAACCTAAATATTTGCCACGGGGGCACAAAGTTCACAGAGAAAATCTATTTGTTGATTAATAATAAAAACTCTATGTTCTCCGTGCCTCTGTAGCAAAGAAATAATTAATATTTTGAGAAAATTATGACCAGTTTTATAGTAAGTGCAGTTGCTTTAGTTTTAATGGCAATATTTTTTATAGTGCCGACTTTGCGCAAGAAAAATTATGCTTTTTCAGATGAGTATGATGATTTAAATATCGATATAGCAAAGGATCGATTACAGGAACTTAAAGTTCAACTTGAATCTGGTGAAATCAATGAACAGGTTTATCAGCAAATGCATGATGAGCTTGAATCTACGCTGGCTTTAGATTTATCAAACGAACCTGAGCAAGAGCCTGCACCTATAAAAGAAAAAAATACCATTTCACCGGTTGTTATTGCTCTAATTATTCCTCTAATGGGCGCCGGGATTTATTATCAGTTAGGTGACTTTGAAGCAGCGACCGGAACTCGAGTTGCTGCAACACAGATTCCGGCAGCTGAAGACAGGCAACAGATGACGATAGAAGATGCTGTGGTCAAACTAGAGCAGCGTCTGGCTGAGCAACCTGAAAATCCTGAAGGCTGGTTTATGCTGGCTAAAACATATATGACGATGAATCAATATCATAAGGCTGTTGCGGCATATGAAAAAGTCATTTCACAGGTGGGCGAGGAACCTGATGTTCTGTTACGTTATGCAGATGCTCTGGCAATGACTGAGGGCGGAAATTTAACCGGTGTGGCGAAACCGGTTGTTGATAAAATAATGACTCTTATGCCAGATAATCCAACCGTTTTATGGATGGCGGGAACAGCTGAAAGCCAATTGGGAAATCATGCCAAGGCTTTGACTTACTGGTATCGATTACGTCCTATGTTGGCAGAGGAAGCAGGTTCATTGGCTCAGCTAGATGTTCTAATAAAAGGCTCAGAGAGTCAGCTTAACTCAACTGAAATTGCAGGCTTAAAACAAGCGGCGCCGGTTATTGAAACAACGACAGTCGAAGCCGCAGTAACGGCAGAAATAGTGGTGACGGTTGAGTTAGACCCGGCTTTTAAAGATAAAGTATTAGCTACAGATACGGTGTTTATATTTGCTAAGGCAATGCAGGGGCCTCCGATGCCTTTAGCGGCTGTTAAGCAAACGGTTAGTTCACTGCCTATAACTGTCAGCCTGAACGATGCGATGGCAATGATGCCGCAAATGAAATTATCTAGTTTTGAACAGGTTAAAATTTCAGCGGTTATTAGTAAATCCGGACAGCCAGGTACACAGGCGGGGGATTTATTTGCAGAAGTTTCTCCCGTTAATGTTAAATCCAGTGAAAAGATTAAGTTAATTATTAATCAGGTGAAGTAAGCAAATCACACTGTTTATGGTTAATTAAGGCCTAATTGTCACCCGGTTTGTCACCCAATTACCACATAGAGTACTGAAATTGTGCTGTACTCTATGTGTCCAGCTTTCCTGTCGTTTATATATAAAACAAGCTTAATATAACTTTATATCTAGCAGCGTAATTCAATCCTCAATACATGAATCAGTTAGAGCCTTTGCACTTCGTCTGATTGATGAAAAAACACTCAGATTCTTGCTACATTTATATTATATCCATTGTATAAATTGAGGGAGACTCATATGCATATGTCAATTGAATCATTTCCAAATGCACCACAAGGCTGGTCGATAGAGGAAGCTGAAGCCGTTGCAAAATCAGATGGTTTTACTATGAGAGAAGAACACTGGCAGCTTGTTGGTGCTTTACAGGAGTATTACCACAAAGTGGAGCAACCTAAACTACGCCAGGTAAAAGATGCGTTAGATGAAAAATTTCACGCATTAGGTGGTATAAAATATTTACACCAGGTTGTTCCGGCAGGTCCAGTTGCTGAGGGTTGTAAATTAGCAGGTTTAAAAGTACCTGCGGGAGCTGTAGATCAATCTTTTGGTAGTGTTGCTTGAATAGATAGAGGAAGTGATGTGTAAATAATGTCGGCCGGGTGAGTGTTTTACGAGCTCAGGCTGGCGTTTGATGTCTTTAAATCATGTCAGGTTTAATTTCCTCTCATGCTAGATTATTCTAATACTGTCTGATCCGTAACAGGAGTATTTACAATGTATGAAACTGTTTGCAGGTCGACACTAAAATAACAAATTTGATTGCGACCGTGATTTTTTGCTTCATACATAGCTTTATCTGCAAGGCTAACGAAATCTTTCTCGCCTGTTTTTTTGTTTTTGATTTGTGAGTATGAAGCAATACCAATACTCATACTGATATGTTTTTTTGTAGTTGGGTTATTGGGTAACCCCTTTAATGCGGCAATATTCTTTTGAATGTTCTGTGCTACTTTTATAGCTCCCTGTATGTCTGTGTCCTGAAGGATGACAACAAACTCTTCACCCCCATATCGTGCAGCCATATCTGTAGGTCGATAAATTGAATCTTTAATACCTGATGCTACCGACTTTAAACAGGCATCGCCTTGTTGATGGCCATATTCATCATTAAATGATTTGAAGTGATCAATATCAATTAATAACAAACTTAAAGGTGTATTGCTGCGTTGTGAAGATCGAATTTGCTGATTTAGAAAAGCATCAAAACTACGTCTGTTATACAGGTGTGTAAGAGGGTCCTGACTGGCTAATTCTTCCAGTTTCTGGTTAGCTTGTTTTAATTCCTGCGTGCGTTGTGTAACGAGTTGCTCCAGATTTTCCTGATACTCACGTATTTTTTCTTCATTTTTCTTGCGTCCACTAATGTTTCGATGAAAACCAGCTATCCGCACAATTTCGCTTTCAGAATTTAAATCTTTTACGCCGTGAGCTTCAACCCAGAGATAGTTGCCATTTTTACAGAGAACTCTGTACTCAATAGAAAAATGATCGTCTGTATTGTCCATATAATCAGACCAGACAATTAGAAAGTTACCTAAATCATCCGGGTGTATTAGATTAATCCAGGACTTAAAAGACGGCTCTATATCAACGGGTGAATATCCCAGCATCTGTTTCCATCCGTTTGAGAAAAACACACTCGCTGTAGGTATGTACCAGTCCCAATATCCATCACCAGCACTTTCAAATAAAAGATCAAGTCTGTTTCTGTTTTTATGATTAGAGTCCTCACTGGTTTGGGAAGGGTTAAGTAGATTGGTGTATTCTCGTTTGGTTCTAATAATAGCTAAACTTGCCTGCTTTTCTTCCCAGCATGTAGGTAAGCAGTATGCTATTAATCGTTCTTTTCTTTCGGGTAAGTCTATTTCGAACTGATGTGAGTTGTTGGACTTATCGTCAAATTGCAAACCATTTAAAATACTTTTCTGGGTTTGTTCCAGCAATAAATGACCTTCAGCATTGGCAAATAATACTTCGTGATTTCTGTAAACAATCACACCGTCGGAGATGCATGAAAGTATGCTGAGTAAATCAAAAGGAATATCAGTGTTGTTTTTTTTAGTCATGTTATTTTTATTGAATAAGTAGAGTTTAAGTATAGCTACTATTTAACAGAGTATTGAGCATATGCATTCTTGTTTCGAGATTAACGATATTATTATTTTCTTATGTATTTTCAATCTTAAAGTCAGATATAAATCAATATGAAATATCAATATGTAAAATTAATGCTATATAAGACGCAATCGATTTGATCTATATCAACGTTAAGTTTTACTAATATGTTCTACTAATTGCCAATAAAAGTGTTAGCCAAATATTCTCAAAGGCGAGAGGGCAAATTGAAAGCACAGGCTTTAAATCGTAAACAGTTTCTTCAAGGAAAATTTAAAGGTGAACAGCCCGTTCGCCCCCCCTGGTCGAAAGAAGAAAATATCTTTATTGATATGTGCACACGTTGTTATAAGTGTGCAGAATCTTGCTCGTCTAACCTTATAGTGAAAGGTTCAGGCGGATTTCCGGAAATGAGTTTTCTTCGTCAGGGCTGTGATTTTTGTGAAGCTTGTGTTCAAGCATGTCCAGAATCAGCATTGTCTCTTACCCAGCAGAATCATCTTAATCCGTGGACTCAAAAAGCGTTCATTAACAAGCAGTGCTTTTCTGCTCTAGGCATCGTCTGTCGGTCTTGTGGTGAGGTGTGTGAAGCAGATGCTATTGAAGTAGAGTTAAAGACAGGTGGTATTAGTGAGTTAAATGTTAACACTACAGCTTGTAATGGGTGTGGTGAATGTATTCATGTGTGCCCGGCTGATGCAATCGAAATTCAAAAAATTAATATCTTAAACCAGTCAGAAAATAAGTCTGATGATAAATCCCCAGTTAGCAAAATTCCATGTGGAGAAAACCTATGAGTAAATACAATATTTGCAGCGTATTAGTGCATGCAAAACAGAATATGATTGATTCTGTTAAGGCAGCACTAGAAAGTCAGCAGGGTGTAGAAGTGCATGCGAAATCGGATGATGGACGATTAATTGTTACCGTAGAAGATGAATACCGTAAACAGGTAGGTGATCGAATTATGGGGTTTTATGAAATTGATGGTGTATTGTCGGCTTCGATGATTTACCAGTTTAGTGATGATGAATTTAATGAACAAGAAATTATCGAATTACAATCTACTGAAGAGAGGATGTCAGCATGAAAATGACACGGCGTGAATTTGTGAAGAACAATGCAATAGCAGCCACTGCTACTGCAGCAGGTGTAACTATACCTGGTATTAAAGATGTAATGGCAGTCTCTGAAGATAAAATTAGATGGGATAAAGCACCCTGTCGTTTTTGTGGTACAGGTTGTTCGGTATTAGTAGGTACACAAAACGATAAAATAGTAGCTACACAGGGTGATCCTGATGCACCGGTTAACCGTGGTTTGAATTGCATTAAAGGTTACTTTCTTTCAAAGATAATGTACGGAAAAGATCGTTTAACTAAACCGTTATTACGAAAAACTGATGGTGTATATGATAAAGAAGGTGAATTTGAAGAAGTAAGCTGGGATGAAGCTTTCGATATCATGGCACTTAAGTGGAAAGAAGCACTTAAAAACGATATTGCTGCAAACAAAGGTAAACCTGCAGACAAAATAACCTCTACAGTTGGAATGTTTGGTTCTGGTCAGTGGACTGTTTTTGAAGGTTACGCCGCATCTAAATTAATGAAGGCAGGTTTCCGTTCAAATCACATTGATCCCAACGCGCGTCATTGTATGGCCTCTGCGGTAGGTGCGTTTATTCGTGGTTTTGGCTCAGATGAACCTATGGGTTGTTACGATGATTTAGAACACGCCGATGCCTTCGTGCTTTGGGGTTCAAACATGGCGGAAATGCATCCTATTTTATGGACACGTATTACCGACACACGTTTAACTAAGAAAGATAGTGAAGTACACGTTTTATCTACATTCAAACACCGTAGTTTTGATCTGGCTGATAACGGCATGGTGTTCACACCTCAAACCGATATGGTTATTTTGAATTACATTGCTAACTATATTATTCAAAATAAAGCATATGATAAAAGCTTCATGGACAAACATGTTAACTTTAAGAAGACCACAACTGATATTGGTTATGGTTTACGCCCTGAACATGAACTTGAGAAAAAGAGAACAGGTACAGGTGGTAAGTTAAGTGGTATTTCATTTGAAGAGTATGCAAAGAGTGTTGAAGAATATACGCTTGAATATGCAAGTAAATTATCTGGTGTACCTGAAAAGAATTTATTACGTTTAGCAAAGCTTTATGCACATCCAACTAAGAAAATAACTTCTTTGTGGACAATGGGGTTCAATCAGCATACACGTGGTGTATGGACTAATGGCCTGATGTACAACGTACATTTATTAACCGGCAAAATTTCACAACCTGGTAACGGTCCGTTCTCGTTAACTGGTCAGCCTTCTGCATGTGGCACAGCACGTGAAGTGGGTACTTTCTCCCATCGTTTACCTGCAGATTACGTAGTTAAGAAAAAAGCCCATCGTGATTTTGCTGAAAAGATTTGGGAATTACCTGAGGGCACTATTCCTGGTAAGCCGGGTTACCATGCGGTGTTACAAAACCGCATGTTGAAAGACAGCAAGCTTAATGTTTACTGGGTTATGTGTAATAACAATGTACAGGCCGCGGCTAATCTTAATGAAGAAACTATGCCGGGTTATCGTAATCCCGATAACTTTATTGTTACCTCTGATCCTTATCCAACGGTTACTGCAATTGCATCCGATTTAATCTTACCAACCGCCATGTGGACTGAGAAAGAGGGTGCTTATGGTAATGCTGAACGTCGTACACAATTTTGGCGTCAACAGGTTAGTGCACCGGGTGAATCTAAATCAGATCTATGGCAGTTAATGGAATTTTCAAAACGTTTCAAAATGGAAGAAGTATGGCCTGCTGATTTATTGGCTAAATCACCTCAATATAAAGGTAAAACGTTATTTAATGTTTTATTTGAAAACGGACAGGTTAACAAGTTTAAAAAACAAACCGTTATGGATGATCGAGGAAATAAATACCAGAATGATGAGATGGATGATTTTGGTTTCTATCCACAAAAAGGCTTGTTTGAAGAATATAGACGCTTTCAGTTAGAAGGTGTTAAGAAAGGGCATGAGCTGGCACATTTCGATGTTTATCATAAAACCCGTGGTTTAAGGTGGCCTGTTATAGATGGCAAAGAAACGTTGTGGCGTTATGCTGAAGGTTATGACCCTTATGTTAAAAAAGGTGAAGGTTTCAAGTTTTACGGTAAAAAAGATGGTCGTGCGAATATTATTACCGCACCTTATGAGCCAGCGGCAGAAAGTCCGGATGCAGAATACGATTTATGGTTATCAACCGGTCGTGTATTAGAGCACTGGCATTCAGGGTCTATGACCCGTCGTGTTCCCGAGTTATATCGTGCATTCCCTGATGCGGTTGTATTTATGCATCCTGAAGATGCTAAGGCACGTGGTTTACGCAGAGGTTTAACCGCAAAGATAATTTCACGTCGAGGTGAGATTGAATGTCAGGTTGAAACTCGAGGGCGAAATAGGCCACCTAAAGGTCTGGTGTTTGTTCCCTGGTTTGATGCTGGTCGATTGATTAATAAGGTAACACTTGATGCGACAGATCCATTGTCAAAAGAAACGGATTACAAGAAGTGCGCCATTAAAATCGAAAAAGCCTAGGCAACAAATCACCTTACCTCTGTGAGGCATCATGGCTTCGTTAGAAAATGGACATTTACATTTGTAAACTCACATTTTCTGCCTTGCCCTGATACCTCACAGAGGCAACCTGATTCGTTGCCTTATTAAAGTATTTAAAAGTGTAGTTAAACTTTGTCATTCCTGCGAAGGCAGGAATCCAGTGGCTTAGGTAAGTTAAGGCACTGGATTCCTTTCTGTACAGATATAACATAAATATATTTTTTAATATGAAACGAGAATAAAAAGTGAGTAACCCAACCAACAAAACATTACAAAGCCGTCGCCGCTTTCTGGAAAACATTTCCAGAGCGGCTGGTGGCGCTGCTCTGTTTGGAATTGGTTTAGGTTTGTATTCACAACAATCGAAATCATTGCCTTCAACCGCTATTCGTCCTCCGGGTGTGGACAATGAAGGTGATTTTTTATCAGCTTGTGTACGTTGTGGTTTATGTGTGCGTGACTGCCCTTATGACACATTGAAGCTTTCTAAGCTGGGTGAGAATGTAGCGCTCGGTACGCCATACTTTGACGCAAGAAAAATCCCCTGTGAAATGTGTGAAGATATTCCCTGTGTTAAAGCCTGCCCAACAGGTGCGCTTGATCCTGAGTTAACTAATATTGATGATGCTCGAATGGGATTGGCTGTTTTAATCGATCAGGAGGCCTGTATCGCTTTTCAGGGTTTACGTTGTGAAGTTTGTTATAACGTTTGTCCGGTTAGAGATAAAGCAATATCTATCAACCGTACGCATAACATTCGTACGGGTAAACATGCTTTATTTATTCCTGTGGTGCATTCATCAGATTGCACAGGTTGTGGTAAATGTGAACATGCCTGTATTTTAGAAGAAGCGGCAATTAAAGTATTACCAGCAAAACTCGCTAAAGGTGAGTTAGGTCGTCATTATCGTTTAAGTTGGGAAGAAAAAGAAAAAGCGGGTAAAAGTTTAGTAACACCGGATATAGAACATAAATATAATTTACCTGAAGGAACCAGATATGATTTCGAAGGTGAGGGTTTAATTCAGCCAGAATTTACACCTTTTAATGAAAGTGCAATTGACCGCTTGAATAAAGGTAACTTGTAGGTATGGCTAAAAATATTAATAAAGTTATTGGTCAGGATGCGGTTATAAAAAAAGGCTGGTTAATGGCTCATAAGTGGTTATTACTTAGACGTGTTAGTCAGCTTGCTATTTTAGGTTTGTTTTTATTGGGTCCAGTATTTGGCATCTGGTTTATTAAGGGCAATATGTCGTCTAGCTTAATTATGGATACAATTCCATTAACTGATCCATTTGTTTTTTTACAAACCTTATTTACAGGTTATTTACCGGAGATAACGGTAATTACCGGTGCAGTTATAGTTGCTACATTTTATTTTTTTGTAGGCGGCAGGGTTTACTGTTCATGGGTTTGTCCTATTAATATAGTAACTGATGCTGCTGACTGGTTAAGAAGAGTATTAAAGATAAAAACATCATTAAGTTTTTCAAGAATGGGGCGTTATGGTTTGCTGGCGGTTTCATTGGTGCTAGCTTCTGTAACCGGTATGCTGGTTTGGGAATTAGTAAACCCGGTAACCATGATACAAAGAGAATTAGTGTTTGGAATGGGCTTCTCCTGGTTGTTTATCGTTGCCATTTTTATTTTAGATGCGTTTGTTAGTCGCCGTGCCTGGTGTGGGCACTTATGTCCAATGGGCGCCTTTTATAGTCTTCTTGGGCAGGCAAGCGTAATAAAGGTAATTGCGATTAATCGTGAATCGTGCAATGACTGTATGGATTGTTTTGCCGTTTGCCCGGAACCACAGGTTATTAAACCCGCATTAAAAGGCAGCGTTACTAGTAGTCCTGTCATTAATTCGGGAAACTGCACAAACTGCGCTCGATGTATCGATGTTTGTGCCGAAGATGTATTTACAATAAAACATAGATTTATAAACTTAAAATCAACTTCACAACGCGAGGTTCACTTATGAAAAATTCAATTTTAGCAGGGTTAATACTGATAGGTACATCAGTGCTGATATCAACAACCTCGGTTGCAGGTGAAGTAAATTCATTGCGCGGTTCATCAAGTATTGATGCTCCATCTAATGAGGTTATAAATAAACGTAATATTAATGATCAGGCACCTATTTTGCGTGACTATGTGCAGCAACCACCTTTGGTTCCGCATAAAACCAAAGGTTATAAAATTAATATGAAGTTCAATAAATGTCTGACCTGTCATAGTTGGGCAAATTATCAAAAGTCAGGATCTACGAAAATATCTCAAACGCATTTCTCCGGTCGTGATGGTGAGGCGATGTCAAATGTTGCTCCAAGGAGATACTTCTGTAATCAATGCCATGTACCACAGGCGGATGCTAAACCTTTAGTAGAAAATTCGTTTCAACCAGTAAAAACTATTCATTAAAATAAAGGGTGCAACAATGAGTATAAAATCATTGATTAAAAAAATGAGAAACCCTAGTACAGCAACACTTGGTAGTCTGTTAATAGCAGGTTTCGTGGCCGGTGTTATTTTCTGGGGCGGTTTCAATACTGCAATGGAAGCAACCAATACGGAGGAATTCTGTATTGCTTGTCATGAAATGAAAGATAATGTGTATCAGGAGTATAAAGATACTATTCATTATGCTAATCGAACAGGTGTAAGGGCAACGTGTCCGGACTGTCATGTGCCAAAACCCTGGATACATAAAATGGTACGTAAGGTACAGGCGAGTAATGAGTTGTTACATAAAGCACTGGGAACGATAGATACGCCAGAGAAATTTGAAGAAAAACGCCTTCAACTTGCGCAAAACGTATGGCGCTCGATGAAGCAAACAGATTCACGTGAATGTCGTAACTGTCATAATTATGAATCTATGGATTTCGGCGAACAACAAAGGCGTGCGGTTTCAAATCATAGTAAAGGGCTTGAAGAGGGAGCAACCTGTATTGACTGCCATAAAGGTATAGCTCATTCATTGCCTGCATTGTATGAAGTAGACCCAAGCGCGGTAACCGGTAATGCAGGGCATTAGCGTGATCTAGAAAATCATGGTACGGGTATCGGATCCTGCTTCTCAAGGCTCCGATACTGATTAACAGGTTTCAATCATCCGATACTTACAACCTATGATATAGTCATATAAAAAGGCAGCGGCCAATATATATGACAAACTCTAAAAAATACTCCCTTCGACTTACCCTAACTAGTTTATTTACAATATTGATGCTCTCTGTTGGCGGAGTTATCGGTATCTTAAATTACACACAGGTCACCAAATTATTACTTTCCGCAGCAGATAATATATATGACAAGGTAGCCACAGAATTTGTATTAAACTTTCAGAAAACCTACAGCCCTGTAAAAAACTCCATAAAATTATTATCACATTCAGAGATTTCAAATAGTACGACATTTGAGCAACGTTTGGGTTATATCGGCATTATAACGGAAGCAATGAACACAGAAAGCACCATAACTGCCATGCAGTTTGGCTTTGAAAATGGTGATTATTTTATTGTTAGAAAGATTAATACTGACGACCTGAAGATAAACTTTAATGCACCAGACGATGCTAGTTTCGTAGTGGATAATACCGATGTTGATAAAGACGCTGCTATATTATTATCCAGAGTATTCTTAAACGAAGATTTAACAATAATTAAACGTGTTAAGGATGTTATTACACAGTATGACCCTAGAACACGCCCCTGGTTTAAACAGGCTTCAATAGAACCGCATGCCATAGATCCATATTATTTCTTTTTTATGCGTCAGGTGGGAACGACGGTAACCATGAAAATGAATCAATCAAATACAGTTATCGCAACTGATTTAACTCTGAAAAATATGTCAAATCATTTGATTGAGTCAAAGATGACAGCTGGTTCTGAAATGTATCTGGTTACAGAAAAAGGGTCGATGATAGCGAGTACTAATGTTAACGACAAGTTGATAAAAACTATAGAAGATGAGGTGATTCTTAAAAATGTGAGTGAATCATCTAGTGAACTGCTTACTTATCTAGTACATAACAAAATATATGATGAAAAAAAGATTAGCTTTCAACATCAGGGACAATATTGGCAAGGTGTCATGAAAAGGGTAGGCGCGCTTGGTGCTGATAATCTGTATTTATTATCGATGACACCTGTTAGAGAGTTATTAAAGGATGCGATTGAAATCGGCTTAATGAGTGTTTATCTTTTATTTGCAATTATATTATTAGCTTTACCCATAGTCTGGTTTATCTCAAAGCGGATGTCTATATCAATGCACCAGCTTGCCGCAGATGCAAAAAATATAATGAATTTAGATTTTTCTGATTCAAAACCACCAAAAAGTATTGTTTCAGAAGTTGATGATTTGGCAAAAGCTCAGAGTTTAATGAAATCGAGTTTAAGTCAGTTCATAAGTTTGATTAATTCTTTAGCTATTGAGAAAGATTTTGAATCATTATTAGATAAAATTACTATAGAAACCTTACATGCAAGCAAGGCTATGGCAGTTGCAACCTATCTGGTTAATGAAAATGAGACTACATTACATGTAGACTCGTTAAAGTCAGATGTGGAGGCTAAGCTAGAAACTAAAACGCTGCCTGTTTTTTCTTTAGATTCAAGTGAAAAAATATCTGATCTATTTACTTCGCATGAATGTAAGTATTTTCAACAGAATTCGAATGATGATAAATGTTGGAGTGAGTTTTCGAGTCAGTTAAATGTGTCAGCGATAAACGTTGTTTTACTTCCGTTGCGAAATCGTCAGGCTGAGTTTATGGGTATGATCGCTCTGATTTATCCTCCAGGTAGTGAGACAACTGAGACAAACCAACAGTCACTTTCCTTTATACAGGCATTTTCGGGGTTTGCAGCGGTATCATTAGAAAGCAAACAGTTATTAAAAATGCAGGAAGATTTATTAGACGCATTTATAAAATTAATTGCAGGTGCCATTGATGCTAAATCACCTTATACCGGAGGTCATTGCCAGCGTGTACCTGAAATTGCAAAAATGCTTGCTCAGGCTGCATGTGATTCAAATGAAAAGTTGTTTGCAGACTATTCACTGGATGATGAACAATGGCAGGAGTTGCATATAGCTAGCTGGTTACATGATTGTGGAAAAGTGACAACACCAGAATATGTTGTAGACAAGTCTACCAAACTTGAAACGATTTATGATCGTATACATGAAGTTAGAACTCGATTTGAAGTATTGAAACGAGATGCCGAGATAAAGTACTGGAAAGCAGTATCAAAAGGTGGTGATGCGGATAAACTTAACGAAGAATTGAAACGTAATTTAAATGAACTGGATGACGATTTTGCATTTGTTGCTACCTGTAATCAAGGTGGTGAGTTTATGGAAGATGAAAAAATAGAAAGATTAAGAGCCATAGCAGATAAACGTTGGTTGAGAACATTAAATAATCGATTAGGTGTTTCATGGGAAGAAGAAAACAGAATGGAAAAAACACCATTGCAACCTCTACCGATAGAAGAGTCTTTATTATCGGATAAAACGGAACATATTTTTGAACGTTTAGATTCAGAAAAAATTGCGGATGATAACCCCTGGGGTTTTAATCTGGATGTTCCAGAGGTTAAGTTTAACAAGGGTGAATTATATAATATGTCAGTTAAGGCGGGTACTTTAACAAATGAAGAGCGTTACATCATTAACGGACACATGATTGAAACGATCAAAATGTTAGATGAATTGCCATTTCCATCTCATTTAAAAAATGTTCCTGCTATTGCGGGCGGTCACCATGAGTCAATGGATGGCAAGGGTTATCCTAAGCGCCTTACGAAAGAAGATATGTCTTTAACTGCACGAATGATGGCCATTGCGGACATATTTGAAGCATTAACAGCTTCTGACCGTCCATATAAAAAAGCTAAATCATTAACTGTATCGCTAAAAATAATGTCAGGCATGAGAGATAGAAGGCATATTGATAGTGATTTATATGACCTGTTTTTAAAGTCGGGTGTTTATTTAGAATATGCTGAAAAATATTTATCAAATGAACAGATTGATAATGTAGATATAAACCAGTATTTGTCTTCTTAGTAAAATATGAGAATAATTTTTCTACTGCATATTATTTTATGGGTCTGTATAAGCAATAGTGTTTTTGCTGACAGGGTTGTACGTGAACTGGGTCGTGTAAACGGTGAGCCCGAGCCTTATGCCTTACCTTATGCCTTTGCATCGGAGTCAATGGGCTTTGTTGTTGGTGTTGCTGGAGGTATTAGTGGTTTACCACAGGAACAAAATAGCCTTATTACTACATTTCTGGTAAGTAATGAAGGTGCTGCTGCGGCATATGCTTTTTTTAATAATTACCAGCTTTCTAAAGATTCACATCTTTTCGTTGATATAAGTCTTGGTTTGGGCGAGTTTCCACAGCAAAGAGCCTATCTTGATACAGCGCCGCCTACAGGAAGCCCCCCTGCGGGGAGTAATGATTCATCAGCGGATAACTTTTTTGAAGCAGAAGGTTTTTCTAACTGGATAGAAGTTGATTTTAAATATTTATTTGATATTGGAAATGGGCAATCAAACCCAGTTAATATCTACACATTGAGTGAAGGATTATTAGTTGGTGGTGCAAATGGTGGTGAAATTTTTAATCCATTTAAATCGGGGCGTACTTATTTACAAACGACTTTTTTTCATCACGCTAGAGATTATGAAGTTGATTCTGAGTTTCCATTATCGACAACTGGAATTGGGCTTTCAGTTAAGTATGACAATACCGATTTTCCGGTTAATCCTAGTTTGGGCAGCATTGTCAAAGCAGGTATTAAATATGATCCTGGGTTTTCTGATAATGAACAATGGAGTGTGGCAGAGTTTGAATACAGTACTTATTTCAAATTACCACAAGGACCTTTTACAGAACAACAGGTAATAGCATTTAATGCATGGACGGCTCATACATTAAGTGATGCACCTGCACCTCATTATTATGGTGTAACATTGGGGGGGTTGTATCGGTTACGTGCTTATCCAATAGAACGCTTTCATGATAATAGTGCGATTTATTATTCGGCGGAATTTCGAACTATTCCAAAATCTGATTTATTAAGAAATATTAGTTTCCTTGAGTTTGCCAATTTGGAGTGGTGGGAACTGGCTATATTTTATGAAACCGGGCGTGTGGCCGCAGACTGGAATTTTAAAGATTTACATGACTCAATGAAATCTGATATAGGAATTAGTTTACGGATAATGGCTAACCACGACATTGCGCGTCTGGATGTGGCCTGGTCAGAAGAAGATACAGCTATCTGGTTGATGTACGGACACCCGTTTTAAAGTTAGTTGTAAGTCGTAAGTTAAACTCTATGTGTTATTCAAGAATATTCTCAAAAGGCTCAAAAAACCATACATCAGCAGTTTTAATTGAAGCTGTGAAAAAATAGCAGGATGATAGTAAAATAACGCCAAATGTGGCAATTCGTGTACGCTTTAGCATAAATACAGTCCTGTGTTTTAAAAGTGGCGTAATTTTACTTGTATCTTATTGAATATAAATGATAATTAGTACTTTGTCGGAATAGTGTATGGTGTCCTGAGTGGGCTGCCATAGAAAAGTTAAAATGCATCTGGAGATTTGAGTGAAGTTCACAGTAGACGAATTTCGAGCCTGGGAAAATAAAAAGGTCACCCTGTTAGGTATGTCGGGTGTAGGTAAAACGTATTTATCAAGTATGTTAAGGGATAGTCAGTGGTTTCATTTTTCTGGTGATTATCGAATAGGAACACGATATCTGGATGAGCCTATTCTGGATATGATTAAACAACAGGCTATGCAGGTTCCATTTTTAAATGAATTATTGCGGAATGACTGGATTTATATTCGTAACAATATAAAGGTTCATGATCTGGGGCCGGTACTTAGTTTTGTTGGTAAATTGGGTAATCCTGAGTTAGGTGGTGTCGAGTTTGATGATTTTGTTAAACATCAGGCGCTTTATCGTGAAGCAGAAGTTGCTACCATGTTTGATGTACCTGATTTTATTGAAAAAGCGCAAAGTATTTATGGTTATCAGCACTTTATTAATGATGTAGGTGGTAGCCTGTGTGAACTGGATGAACCCGGTGTTATAGAAACCCTGGCAGAGCATACATTGATGCTTTATATTCAGGTGACCAATAAAGAAGAGGAGGAGAAGTTAATCGCTCGAGCGCAGAGTGCACCTAAGCCATTATATTACAGGGCTGAGTTTTTGCAGGAGCAGTTAGCTATTTATCTGCAAGAAAATGAAATGCAGTATGCTGCCGAAATGGACCCGGATGAATTTACTCGTTGGGTATTTCCTCGTTTATTTCATTCTCGTATACCGAGATATGAAAAAATCGCTAAACAGGGCTATACCGTAACTTCGGAAGAAGTTGCTAAAGTTAAAAATGAAGATGATTTTTTGAAGTTGCTAGAAATGGCAATTGAACGTACGGAATAAAAAATTGATACTGAGATGTAGAGGCACTGAGTATTTTTTAAAAACTCGTGTCTCTGTATCAAAATAAAATTATTCTTATTTACATAAATATAAATTAAGTAATCAAAATGCCATTAGTTGCTCATAATCAATTACCCTCATTTAACCGCTTGCGCGGTGAAGGCATAAAAGTGCTTGCACCTGATGCGGCACAACATCAGGATATTCGTGAATTGCATATTGGTTTATTAAATATGATGCCTGATGCGGCACTTTCAGCAACGGAACGACAGTTTTTTAGATTGATCGGTGAGAGTAATCCTATTGCGCAATTTTATGTTCATCCATTTACGTTGAGTGAGCTACCTAGAAGTGAAAAGACTCAGGCACACATTGATCAGTATTATGAAACATTTGAGCAAATCAAAGAGCAAGGATTAGATGCCTTAATTATTACAGGTGCAAATGTGATTGGTTGTGAATTATCTAATCAGGCATTCTGGGAACCATTAATTGAAGTTGCTAACTGGGCGCATGAAAACGTAACCTCAACTTTATGTTCATGTTTAGCCACTCATGCCGTGCTGGAATTTCGATATAATCAGAAACGTGTGTCACAGGGTGATAAAAAATGGGGCGTATATCAGCATCAGGTAACTGACCAGTCACATCCATTAGTAGCGGATATTAATACACGTTTTGATGTGCCTCATTCCAGGTGGAATGATGTAAGTCGAGAACAGTTTGAAGGAGCAAAATTAAAAGTGCTTGGAGTTGGTAGTGATAACTGTGTACATTTGGCTACCTCAGAAGATGGTTTTCGAACGATCTTTTTTCAGGGGCATCCAGAATATGACACCATTTCATTATTAAAAGAGTATAAGCGTGAAGTCCTTTTATTTATTGAAGAACTTCGTGATGATTACCCGCCATTTCCGGATAATTATTTTGACCTGAAATCTTCAGCTATTTTGCGTGAATATAAAACAAGGGTAATTACTTCAATGAGTAATTCTTCTGATGTACCAGAATTTCCTGAGGATCTGCTTGTGAAATGTCTTGATAATACATGGCATGATACGGCAGAAGGGGTGGTTGGTAACTGGGTGGGCCTTGTTTATCAGTTGACACACTCCGATCGAATGAGACCATTTATGGATGATATAGATTGTGAAAATCCCCTTAATTTAAAGTGATAGATAATGACAAACCCTGAGATGGATGAATCCCTGAATGTATTTGGAGAAGCATTAATTGCTTGTGGTGAAAATCCAGCTACGGGTTTTTATCGTGATGGTTTCTGTAATACCTGTATACAGGACGTGGGTTCACATACAGTATGTATAGAAATAACTAAAGAGTTTTTAGAGTATTCACGGTTCAAGGGTAATGACCTTAGCACGCCCATGCCGGAATACGGCTTTCCAGGTTTAAAACCTGGGGACAGCTGGTGTCTATGTGCTGCGCGTTGGAGTGAGGCACAGAAAGAAAATATGGCGCCACGTGTTCATTTAATGCGGACACATATTAGAGCGCTTGAAATCGTTCCAATAGAGCTTATGCGCCAATATGCTGTGGACTTAAATTAACTATACCAGTTGAGAATCGATTAGTTAAGCTCTTCGTATAAAAGGGTGGTGTCGTTCATGATTTTTAGCAATTTATCGGCAGACATCTTCACCATTAATGGAATAAATTCTCCGTTTTTTTTATGAGTGCTCCTTTCAAGCATGGCAAATTCTTTTCTTACTTTATTTAAGTTTTTATTGATTTCTTGAGTGTTTAATTTTGAACTGTTTAGCTCAGACAAAGCACCTTTAAACTCATTAATAGCACGGGAATAATCATTGCTGTATTCTGAACTGGAAAACCCCCAGCTTTGTAACATATATAAATTTGATAATCTTTGAGAAAGCATGCGCTGTCGGCCAGACATGTTTACCAGCTCTCCAACTTCCGAACCATATTTATCCTGAAGCATTATAACTACTCGGTGAGATGCTCTAAGAACTTCTTCTGCATGCTCTCTGAGTTCCTCCGCATTGTTTCTATTAACGGGTGCCGTAGCAATTTTTTTCATTGGTTTCCATAAACTATCAACTTTATTTAATTGATCATGGATTTTTCCAGCAGGTTGATAAATTTTTAATTCGATTAGCTGCTTATCGAATAGTTCAATAGATTTTTTTAACTGTTTTTTACTTTTCTCTGTTTTTATTCTTTGCCCTATCTGACTATAGGTTGCAACAATGCGTTGACTGAGCATTCTTTGTCTACCGGCTTTATTAATTGAAGATGAGAGGCTTTGTATTTCTGCCGGGCTGATCGTAGGAAGTATTAGACATGAAAATAATAATACTAAAGATAATATTTTAGCTGGATAAAGCATATTTAAACGATCCTTATAATTAAAAAATATATGATATAAATTTATATCAAAAAATTTAACATTTTCGTGGTCATTTATATTATGTCTTTGGTTCACTAGATTAGATGAATGAATGAATAATTCAAGTTAATCGAACTATGACTTTGTAATTGTTGATGCAGGTCAATTTTTATGAGGCGCGAAAAAACCCTGTTATTTCAAGTGTTTAATACACTCAATTTAACAGGGTTTATATGGGAGAAATTCCTTTTAATTAATGGTGAAGAATTATTTTTTAAGCTTTTCTATACCTAATGCTTTTAAAATAAATACTTCAAATACAGAATCGGTATTACCTTTACGCATTTTACGCATAAAGTATTTTTCAAAACCAATTTTGGCCTGGTGAACCCATTTGCCTTTTTTAAACCAGGTGACATTACGAGGTGGAATTTGCGGAATAGCGACGAATGCTGCGCCAGTATCACCCATATCAGCCAGACATATCGCATTCCAGGTACCGCATTTCTCAGGTTGTTCACCTCGAAGCTCATTACCAATATTTTTAACAATAGCAGTTGCCATTGTTTCTATCATATAACCTGTTTTAGGTGCACCCGTTGGTACCGGCGTTGCTTCTACTGGTGGTATCGCAACACAAACACCCGCTGAGTAAATGTTTTTATATTTTGGATTACGCTGGTTCTCATCGATTAATACAAAACCACGTGGGTTACATAAACCTTCAACATTAGCAACGGGGTCTATCCCTTTAAATGCAGGAAGCATCATAGAAAAATCAAAATCTATTTCATGTTCTTTCAATACATTACCGGCTGTATCTAGTTCTTCAGCAAATAATTTACCTTCTTCTACTTTTGTTGTTTTTGCATTACTGATAAATTTTATATCATGTGCGCGTAAATCTGATTCAAGCATGCTCTTTGAATCACCTACGCCACCCAAACCTAGATGACCGATATAGGGCTCTGATGTTACATAAGTCATTGGGTATTTATTACGAATTTTACGTTTACGTAATTCAGAATCCACAATAAATGCAAACTCATAAGCAGGACCGAAACAACTGGCAAATGGCATAGCCCCGATGATAATAGGGCCCGGATTATCTAATAAATGCTGGAATTGTTTGTAGGTTGTTGCTGCATGTTCAGACGTACAAATAGACGATGTATAACCATCAGGACCTGAGCCGGGTACTTCATCAAATGCCAGTTTTGGACCAGTGGCAATAACCAGATAATCGTATTCCAGTGCTGCAGTTGACTGGAATTTCAGGGTGTTATTACCAGCGTCTATTTCAGTCACTGTATCAACAATTAGATTGATACCCTTTTTATCAAGAACGGGTTTCAAGGGTACAGCTATATCTTGTGCTTTACGCCAGCCAACAGCTACCCACGGGTTTGAAGGTGTAAATTGAAAGTGGTCACGGTTATTGATAATTGTAACGGAGTGTTCTTTGCCTAATTCTTCACGCATTTCATATGCGCAGGGAAGGCCGCCTACACCAGCCCCGATAATTGCAATATGTGCCATTTGTAATTTCCTTCTATCTATCATTTGTGAGTAATGACAAGGTTATTACAAGTATTAGGCCAAATTCATATGCCCATATATATCAATGGTTTACATATTGTTACTTAAAATATTGGAAGTGACAGCAAGCGATGTCATGTCATTATTGTCATGACATGACAGGTTTGTAGTTAGGTTAGCCAGTAATCAGGTTAATGGATAGATACGTTAGGGTTAGAGATACCATTGCGAACTTCATCATCTGTAGCATCACGAACCTCAAGTACTTTTACTTTGAATGTGGCGACTTTGCCTGCAAGGGGATGATTGCCGTCTACGGTTAACTTATCACCATCGATTTTAGAAACAACGAATGTCTTGGATTCACCTTCTGAATTAGCCATTTCAACCTGAGCACCGACAGTTCTAAATTGTGGGGGGACGTTTTCCAGGTCATCTGTGAATGTCAGGTCTGGATCATATTCACCGAAACCCTCTGCAGGTGGTAATTCAACTTCAATACTGTCGCCTACCATTCGGCCCTCCATCGCTCTTTCAATTCTCTCAATTAACCCCATATTACTGGCGCCATGAACGTAATTTACCGGTAAATCAACCTGTTCTACAACATTTCCCTGATCATCAGTAATGGTATAAGTAAACTGTACGGCTTTATTTCTACAAATTTTTTGTGATGGCATGATTTCTACTGCTGTTAATAATATGCCTTTATTATACATTTTTTAGTGCTCTAGCCATAATTAGCAGGCTTAATGTGTTGATAGTAGCAGTGTATAATTAAGCCTGCATTATGCTTTATACCCATATTAAAAGGGGTTTTAAAGAGCCGCGATAGTATTAATATTAGTGTATAATTATTAATCAGATTTAAATATTTAAGAGATTTAAAATGGAAGCATCCTCCTGTAGTAAAGCCGAACCTTTTGCACTTCAAGTGTTAGGCGATTCCATGCAGCCTGAGTTTATGGATGGGGTTGTTATTGTTGTTGACCCTGAGGGTGTCATTCGTGATGGATGTTATGTTGTTGCGCTTGATTTGAAAGATGAATATACGTTCCGTCAATATCGTGAACACGATGATAAGCACTTTTTAGTGCCACTAAATGACCTGTATGAAACAGAAGAGTTTAAAGGGCCTACACATATAAAAGGTGTGGTTGTACAACAGGCCGGTAAAAGGCGAAAAGATCGCAAGTTTTATTAAGATTTTATAAATACAGGTTGTTAAATCTTTTAAATTTTTAATAGCTACTCAGCTAATACAGAAGGCTTTTCAAGTGAGTTATGTACCGGTCTTCTAAGGTTTATAATTAAGGTTCCATCTGTTCTGGCGATGGTGTTTTGCTAAAATAAGCATCCGCATCATCCTCATCAACTTCCTGTTCAAACTCATTATATAAAGACAGCTCATAATCAAACCAGCCACGTAATCCGGTTTTAAGGGATGTTACATTTGTAAAACCCATTAATTGCATTGTGAAAGCAGCTAAAGCACTTCGGTTTCCTGAACGACAAATTACCACAACCTCTTTATCGCGAGCGCTAGCAAGTGCGGGTACTGTATCTTCGTAACCCCAGTCACAGGATGATTCTAAAACACCTCTTGGAACGTTAATAGAGTTTTTAATATGAACTGTGCCAAATTCTGCTGGCTCAGTGATATCTATTAACAAAATATCATTATCATTACTCAGTTTCTCATCCAAATCCCATGGGAATGTTTCATTTATATTTGGTAAAACGTCATCAATAAGTGATCTGAATGTTTTCATTATTTATATCCGCTTAAGAATCTTTTTTCTGTTTTTGTCTAAGGCCCTGTTCAACGGCTATAACAGCCGCTTCAACTCTAGAGTGAACCTCAAGTTTACGCAGAATTGCTTTTACATGAAGCTTAACAGTGCCGTCGGAAATACCTAAATTTCTAGCAATTACTTTATTACTTTGTCCATCGGCAAGTAGACATAAAATTTCAAGTTCCCGTGGAGTTAGCGCTGAGAAGGGAGTTTCTTTCTTTTTTTCTTCTATGGGTTCACCCTGAACCATTTTTGCCAGTACATCAGTCAGTCCATGTGCAACTACACTTTTACCTTTTTCTATATCACGTAAAGCACTAACCAGTTCATCTGGTTCCATATCTTTTAAAAGGTAACCCTGTGCACCATTTCTCAGTGCTTCAACTAAATCCTGTTCTTCATTACTGGTAGTTAGCATAACGATAGGGATTTCTACTTTCTGTTCTTTGGCTTTTTGTAATACTTCAAGACCGCTCATGTCTGGCATGCGTAGATCGAGTAATACAATATCTGGTTTATGTTCATCTATTAATAGCAGGCCTTTTGAACCTTCAGCTACCGCATCGACAACTTCAATGCCACGTTGTTCAAGTAAGCCCTGTAAGCCAACTCTAAATAGTGCGTGGTCGTCTATTATTAATACGCGCATACTCAAGAGCTTATCTCCGAAAGTCGTTGTAAGGGGTCATGATCAGTATCACTGCTATAGGTAAAATTAAGCTCAATACGTGTTCCTTCATCAGGTTCACTTTCAACACGTAATTCACCACCAAGGTAATTGGCTCGTTCACTCATGATACTTAAACCTACGTGTTTACCGGGGTGATCATTTTCTTTTGGAATTTCAAAACCACGGCCATCATTTTCTATTAAAATATGATGGTGTCCAAATTCATCACAGCGAAACATAAGGCGTACATGTTGTGCATTACTGTGTTTGCGAATATTGTTCATTGCTTCCTGAACAATACGGAATATATGCATCTCCAGATTGGGTGGCAGATCTGAATCGTCCCATTCTTTTTGTAACAATATATTTGTGCCCGAATCTTTTCTCATGCGAGAAATTAATTTTTCTACTGCAGGAATCAAGCCCTGTTTATCAATAGGTGTTCTGCAATGGGCAATCAGCTCTCGTAAATCAGAGTAGGCTTCGTCTAAACTGTTTTCAACTTGCTCAATACCACGTATTGATTGAAATTCTGCAGTTGGTTGTAATGTTTCATCGAGTACACGAACCTGAAATCGCAGGCTTGCTAATGTTTGAGCCAGTGAGTCGTGTAGTTCATTTGCAATCAAACTACGCTCTTGCATGATAATCATGCGGCGTGACTCCTGATCCTGTTTGGCTTTTTCAATCGAATTACAAAGCTGACCAGCCAGAGTAGAAAACAGTTCGTTTAAGTCATTCTGATTATTAAGTGGTAACTCGCTCAATTTAATACGAATAACACCTAAAGTGCGTTTGTTGTGGTGTAGTGGTAAGTAAAAAGACCGCAAATCATCAGATACATCACATTGTAAAATCTCAGCAAGCCGAGTGACATGCTCATTGTCATGAATGATGGAGTTATCTATTAGAGTATCTGCAAGCTCTTTAGTGATTTTAATACGTTTTTGTTGAGAGACTATTTTAGGGTCGATACCTGAACCGGTTATATATTCAAGCCAGTTATTTTCGGTTATCAACCAGACTGAAACATTATGTGCCTGTAGTTCTTCATAGGTTTTTTTACAAAAGAGGTGTAGAAGTTCTTTTAATTCACGACCAGCACTTACAGTAGTGGTGATGTTGTAAAGTATTTGTTGCGCGCGATGTTGTTGCAGGCTATTGCTGGCCTGTTTTTTCTGGTTAGTAAATGCTATATATGATATTCCTAAGAAAGCAGAAATAATCAAAGTTATCTGTAGAACTAATGCGAGAGTTTTATTTGTTTCAGTATTAGCAAGCCAGAAGCTACTAACAATTAATGATAGTAGTAAAATAAATAATGCAAAAATACAGTTAAACAAATGTCGACTAGACATTTGTTTAACTTCATAATAAATGCGTTCTGAGAGTGACAAAATTATTTATTCAGCTGGCTTTACGTAAGCAGGGTCATTAGGGTTCATAAAAATAAATTGCTCTTTGCCTTCTTCTATTTCAACATAATCAATGGTCATACCATTCATAAATTCATTAGCGGTAACAGAAACGATTAAGTCAATGCCTTCAGAAGTATGAGTGATGTCATCTTCTTTAACATCATCAAATCCCATACCATAATGAAAACTGCCATCTTGCATTTTTGTACAAGCCAGGCGTAAAGGTAAACCGTCTAAATTACCTTCTTTAGCAGAATGTTTAATCATTTTTGCTGCAGCAGGGGTTAATTTGATCATATTCATATTACTAGTTCCGATTTTGTTTACATTGTTGCACAAACTGTATAAAACGTTGCGCCCAGTGGTTGGCTGCTGTGTCACGTAAATGCGCATAACATGCCAGAGTATTTTTTATAACGATACCATCGGCTTCACCGTTGATGCCCGAACCACGTTTAACCTGATACGCAAATTTAACATTCATATCAAGATTTTCAAGCGCTGAATAATGGAATTCATGTCCGGCTATTACGGGCTCAGGAGGGGGGGTGAAGGGTAACCATGGATGATTGGCTGTTTCGGTCAGTTTAATGTAACCACGGCCCTGTGGTGACTTGTGCATAACACAATCAGCAGGAATGAAACCAACCATATTTCCTTTGTGTTCATTCCAGCTGAGACTTCTGCTTAGATACATTAAACCACCGCATTCAGCGTAACAGGGTAAACCGTCTTCTAAGGCGCTTTTTATCTGCAAACGCATGGACTGATTGTCTTCAAGTTCATCAATTCGGGTTTCCGGGAAGCCACCACCAATAAATAAGGCATCAATTTGCGGTAGTTTATCATCGCGAATGGTATCTATACTGACCAGCTCAGCACCGGTAGCGCGGATAGCATCCAGATCATCCGGGTAATAAAAACCAAATGCATCATTTTCAACTATACCAATTTTAAGTGGTGTAGTGATTTGTATAGTTTCTTGCTTAAAGGTTTTTATGTCAGTTAATTCGGGAGCCTGTTTGGCTATGTTACGTAATAATTCTAAATCTACCTGTTCTTTAACTATGTCACGAATCTGTATTATTTTATGATCGGCAGAGTCGTCTTCATTACTAGGCATAAGCCCAAGGTGACGCTCATCGATTGATAAAGCCGAATTTTTATAAACAGAACCTATAACTTTTACATCAGTGTAATGTTCGATAACAGCGTGCAGTTTACTTTCATGGCGCGCTCCACCAAGCTGGTTTAATATCACGCCTGCAATATTAATATCATTATCAAAAGCCTGATAGCCCAGTATTAAGGGAGCAATACCACGGGTCATTCCACGGGCATCTAAAACAAGAATAACAGGGGCTTTAACCAGGGAGGCGAGTGCTGCATTCGAGTTACTACCATCTAAATCTAAACCGTCATACAAACCTTTATTTCCCTCAATAACGGTTATATCGGCGTCTAATGAATAGTGGCTTACCGTATTAATGATTTCATCCTGCTGCATGGTATAGAAATCAAGGTTATGGCAGGGGCGGTCAGCTGCCTTACTTAGCCACATAGGGTCTATATAGTCGGGGCCTTTTTTAAAAGGCTGAACAATAGAACCAGATTCTGCAAGTGCCGCGCACAGCCCAATACTCAGGGTCGTTTTGCCTGAGGATTTGTGTGCTGCAGAAATTAGAAAGTGTGACATGTTTATTCGCGTGTTTTTATCGACAATCTGCCCTTGATTAAAATACAAACGGCCCGGAGTAATCTCCGAGCCGTCTGCTAAAAACGATATAAATTAGAGTAAAACTTACTCAGCCTTATGATGAGGGTCAGCTACCGAGTCTTCTAAAGTTGCAGGCAGGAAACCTAGAACTTTAATACCCAGAGCAATCATGATCAGTGATAAAGCTAGTCCACCCATACCTAATAAAAACTCAGGTAAGCTGGCAGAGTATTGAGTTGTTACACCATCTAAGAAGGTTGAGCTAACAACTTCCATGCCTGGGAACATTTCTAATGGATAAGCCTGACCTGCAATAATAATAGTATACATAGCCGCGAAGCCACCCAGTACAACCAGGACAGAAGCAGCAGCTAATGTTTTACGACAGTTCTTAACACCGGGTGCATAAATCATAGCAATAGGTAACAGGCTGCCTAATAGAATCTGACCTATCCAGAAAATATTAGAATATGTTTCGCCGCCATTTTCACCTAGTAAGATAAAGGCTTCGTAACCATGATGCTCTGTGGCATAAAGGTTAGACAGATGGTAAACAATTACAAAGTATAACGTTGCGAATACAAATGTACCTAACAGGCTACGCAGGCGGTTTACAACCGCATCACCAAGAGGGCGATCAGTGCCTTTGTAGGATGCTAATAATACCAGGATGAAAAATGCCAGGCCAAATGAGAATGACATGATTACAAACATCGGTGCCATCATAGCCATATCATAACCAGAACGAGCAACCAGGAAGCCAAAGATTGAACCCGTACCAGTTGTTAATGCTAAACGCCATACAAATGCAGCGATGCCCGCATAACGACTGTATTTCTTCATTGTACGATCTAACATCATCCACGCATATACACCAACGATAACAAAGAAACCGTTATATAAAATCATGTTCCAGGCAAAGATAGATTTGAAATTATAGTAGGTCATTGCAACAATTAGTCGATCCGGACGACCTAAGTCAAGTACCAGTATCATCAAACCGCCAGTAAGCAGGGCGAGAGCAACAAGCGTTGATAAAGGTGCCAGCGGCTTGTACATTTTTTTCTGGAATACTGAAGAGATAGACGCAACATTAAGCGCGCCAGATGCAGCTACAATCAGGAATACCGCAAATACGTGGGGCAGACCCCATACGACCTGGTTGTCCATTCCAGTAACCCAGTGACCTTCGTGCTCCATATAAAGCATCGAGCCAATTGCACCAAGTACAAACATGCCTAAAAGAGCAATTAAGCCCATATATGCAGTGCTTTTACCTTCAATGTGTTCTAAATGTATTTTTTTCATAGTATTCAACTAATCTCTAATACTTGTAAATATGTTCAAAAATATTAGCCCGGGAGGTGTAGTGATTGCAGAGACAATTAAGTGCTGTCTCTCAGCGATCACTAACCATTAAGGGCGATTTTTTCTTAAATACCGCGGTAACGAACGCCTGTATTCAAACCAAGGTCAGCACGAATCTGTTTACCACCGTGTTTAACCAGTTCTTTAGAAATTTCGCTATCAGGGTCTTTAATATCACCAAAGATCATTGCACCGTGTTCAGCTTCTGAACAGGCTTCAACGCAAGCTGGAGTGCCGCCTTCGTCTACACGGTGTACACACATAGTGCAGGACTCTACAGTACCCTTACCACGTGGCTGGTAATCTACCTTGTTATCAACCGTTTCGTGAGCAAATGAACGGGCTTTATATGGGCACGCCATCATGCAGTAACGACAACCAATACAGATATGACGGTCAACTAGTACAATGCCATCATCACGTTTAAATGATGCACCAGTAGGACATACATCAACGCAAGGCGGGGTTTCACAATGTTGGCATAACATTGGAAGTGATATTTCGTGCTTAGTTTGTTTGTCGCGTAATGTAACCTTGCGGATCCATTGCTGATCTGTTCTTGGGCGGCCATGAGACTCAATACCATTTTCAGTATTACAGGCACTCACACAAGCCGTGCAACCAGAAGCGCATTTAGCCGTATCAATTAGCATGCCCCAACGTTTAGCATCAGTTACAGCTTCTGCAGCAGGTTTAGCTTCAGCAACTGTATGTAAAAATATACCAGGTGCAATGCTTAAAGCAGCTGCAGCTGTTGCAGATTTCTCTACAAAACTACGACGAGAAATATTGACATCAGAGTTACTCATTATTGCTTTTCCCCTCTTTAGAAGTATCGGCAATTGAGGTTGATACAGGTTTAGACATTTGAGCACCATGTGGGTTTTCACCCATAACAGTGGCTTTACCTTTCATTGGGCGATCCATATGACACTGGAAACAGTCAATGCTTACACTGGTAAAGTTATGACAGCTACTGCAAAAGTGCTTGTCATCACCAAAACGAACTTCAGTATTTTCAGGCACGTGACAGTTAATGCATTCTTTCAAGCTGTACTGTTTGGTACGAATGCCGTTATGCATAGTTTCATCACGTTGATGAAGAATATAGTTCATGTGGTTCTTCTTCATTTCATCTTCAGGCTGCACACATTCCGTTGATCCATTTGTAGGATGAGGAACTTCAGGTGCGAAAGATGGTTTTTCACCTGCAAACGCAAAAGCGGAAAGAGCCAGCATGGCTAATCCCGCGATTGTGATTAAAGTGTTATGCATGCGTTTTTTCAACTGCTGCATTATTAACTCCAAAAGTTAAAATTATTATAGAGCTTACTTAATTAACAGATAAAAATTTAAATGACACCGTTATTTCAGCATATCTGGCTGAAATCTTGTGACTCTGTTTAAAGTCACTGGATTCCCGACACAAGCATTCGGGAATGACGATATTCTTTTAATCTGTATGTTTTCTAAAACTTTAAATTGCTAATAATGAATCAATTTGCCCCTGTGAGGTTTCTGTGCGAGGCGGAAAATGTGAGCTTACAAATGTAAGTGTCCATTTCCCAACGAAGCACAGGAGTCTCGCAGGGGTGAAGTGATTTATTATTCGCCCATGCCCATGTCTATGTAACCCGTTGGACATACGTCTGAACAAATATGGCAACCGATACACTTAGTGTAGTCAGTATCAACATAACGACCTGTAGTAGACTGGTCTTTCTTAACACGGAATACAGCATCTTGAGGACAGTAGATAACGCAGTTATCACACTCGAAGCACATGCCACAGCTCATGCAACGATTTGCTTCAGCAACAGCGCCTTCTTCAGCAAGACCATTCATACGTTCTGCAAAGTGACCCAGTACTTCATCAGATGAAGGAACATCTTCTGTACGTAAGTTACGAGCTTCAGCTTCGAAATGACCCAGGAACATTAAATCAGTTGAGATAATTTCTTTGTCTGAACGATCCTGATAGTTGTGAACTGCATAATCACTGCTATCTGTACCACGTTGCTCATCTGTAGATAACGTGTAGTCATATTCAGATGGTAATAAATCAGCTTCTGTTAATTTATCCATAATGTTGAAGTGGTGTACATCAACTTTAGGGCGTTTTTTCATATCAGTCTGTTCAATGAATTGCTTGATAGTTTCAGCAACAACAGAACCCTGACCAATCGCAGTAGTTAACAGGTGAGGGCGAACAATATCACCAGCTACGAAGTGACCTGGTTTGCCAGGTACCTGGTAAAACTTGTCTGCATCGATTAATGAACGACCGTTGTCCATATCTTCAACGCCTTCAAGGTCACCGAACTGGCCGATCGCAGATACGATAAGATCACATTCAACGATGTACTCTTTGCCGCCTTCTTTAGCAACGGGTGCGTTATTAACAAACTCTGAATCAACAAGCTTAAGTGCAGTAGCACGACCCGCATCGTCAGTAATAATTTCAACAGGCATTACTTCGTTCATGATAGTTACGCCTTCTTTAAGCGCATCTTGAACTTCGTGTTCTGCTGCCGTCATATCTTCCTGCTTGAATAGAGCAGTAAGTGTAACGTTAGTGCATGGTACTTTATCAGCATCAGCGATATCACCGTGTTTAACACGACCTTCAGCTGAATCTTCTGGTTTCTCATCACCCATATCTTTTAATGAGCCAATACGACGAGAAACTGAAACAACATCGATAGAGGTATCACCACCACCCACACATACAATTTTCTTGCCTGTGTATTTCATCTCACCTTTGTTGAACTGCTCAAGGAAGTCAACAGCGGTTACAGCGTTAGGAACATCTTTCCAGTTATCAACGAACAGGCCACGGCCATTCTTACAACCTAATGCCCATAATACTGCATCGTAATCTTTTTCAAGATCAGCAACAGGAACGTCTTTACCAACACGTGTATTTAATTTAGTTTCGATGCCGCCCATATCAAGGATACGCATGCATTCGTGATCCATTACGTCACGAGGAGTACGATAACCAGGAATACCGTAACGCATCATGCCACCCAGTTCTGAGTGATCATCAAAGATAATAGAACCGATACCGAACTTACGTAAATGGTAAGCAGCAGACATGCCCGCAACACCACCACCGATGATAGCAACTTTCTTATCACCTAGTTCGGGAAGACCAGCAAATTTATATTTTTCAGAAAAAGCACTGTCACCAATGTATTGCTCAACCGAGTTAATGCCTACGAAGTCATCAAGATCATTACGGTTGCAACCGTCCTGACAAGGAGCAGGGCAAACTCGACCCATCATTGCTGGGAAAGGGTTAGCAGATGTAGAGCGTTGGAATGCATACTCTTCTTTTGTCATGCCTTCTGGTGGAGTCTCGATACCACGAACGATATCTAACCAACCGCGGATATCCTCACCTGAAGGGCAACTACCCTGACATGGTGGAGTGCGGTGCACGTATGTAGGGCACTTGTATGAAGTGTCCTCAAGAAAGATTTTATCGTGCATGCTTGACCATTCAGACTCGCCTTCTTTATAGCGGCGAGTAGTCAAGTTGTTAGTCTGCATGTCTTCTTTTGAAGTTGCCATGCTGTTCTCCTATAGGCTAAACGTATAGTTAAAAATCAAGTTGCGGCGTATCATACTGATTTATGAGGCTATGTCTCTTTTGAAAAAGGGGTATTTACTTTTGTAAAAAAATCTTTTCCAGTTTTGACATCTGTCATATATCAGTAATATGCCTCAACATAATCGTTTGTTAAATTCTGTTGCTTTCTTACTTTTGGGTGCTTAAAAACTAGTCTTCAGGATCGACCTGGCCTTCCAGGATAATCGCATCACTTACTAATTGATGAACACTCACAATTTGGTCCATTGTAAAGCCGTAATATGGCAATACTTTGGTGAACTGGCTCTTACAGATAGCGCAAATAGCCGCCATATGTGTCACACCAGATTCTTCTTTCGCATTAATCAGTGCAGTTGCACGAGGTAAAATACCCTTAACACGTATTTCCATCAGGTCGTCTGTTAACAGACCACCACCACCACCGCAGCAGAAAGTTGCATCGTGGATAGTATCTTTTTCCATATCAACGTAGTTATTACATACTGCTTTAATAACTGCACGAGGGATTGTAAATTGACCACCAGGCTCTGTACCCATGCCTGAACCACGTGCCACGTTACAGGAATCATGGAATGTTAGAACCTTGTCATCGTTACGTGATTTATCAATTGTCAGCTCACCTTTTTCTAGTTTATCTAATGTAAACTCGCAGATGTGCTGTGGAATAGGGTAGTTTTGATCGAGGAAATCAAACGGGCCAGCTAATGTATTTAAGAAACTATAACCAACGCGCCATGCATGACCACACTCACCGTAAATGATTCTCTTAACACCTAGCTGTAATGCGGCTTCACGAACACGCATTGAAATACGCTGCATACTTTCGTAAGAGCCGACAAATAAACCAAAATTACCTGCTTCTGATGCAATAGAGCTTAATGTCCAGCTAGTATTAGTCTGGTGGAATACTTTTGCGTAACCAATCAAGCCATCAATATGAGGTTCTGCAAAGAAGTCAGCTGAAGGTGTAACCAATAAAACGTCTTTACCTTTTTCATCAAGTGGGAATTTAACTTCCACTTCGATATCATACTCAACATCTTCTTCAAGACCTTCAAGAACATTTTTTAAGGCTTTTTCAGGTAGACCAAGATTGTTACCAATGGTGAATACTTTACCGATGATCTCGTTAGAGTATTTCATGCCTTTACCAATGGTCGACATGATCTCACGAGCAGCCATGGTCACTTCAGCGGTATCAATACCGTATGGGCAGAAAACTGCACAACGACGACATTCTGAACACTGGTAAAAGTAGCTATACCAGTCATCAACAACTTCTTCAGTTAAATCTTTTGCGCCAACCAGTTTAGGGAAGTACTTACCGGCAAAAGTAAAGTAACGACGGTAAACGCTACGTAGTAAATCCTGACGTGCAACCGGCATGTTCTTCGCATCGCCTGTGCCTAAGAAGTAGTGGCATTTATCAGTACAGGCACCACACTTAACGCAAGAATCCATAAACACTTGCAAACTACGGTAACGACCTAAAAGATCACCCATTTTATCGAGTGCTTTATCTTTCCAGCCATCAACTAAAACATATTCAGGCATTTCCTTAGGGTCATCATGAACTTTTTTGCCTTCATAGCCCATTGCTTCCTGGAATTCCGGCTTTGCCACAAAAGGTTTAAGATGATTCATTACATCATCTTTCGGTAATGGAACTACCGCATACTCTTTGACTTCAGGAACTTCGTAATCAGCCACTATGGATTCCTCGTTATACGAACAGTTGTTCGTTTATATTCGTTTTAATTTAGCTGAAGTTTTTAAATAAACTTCAGATTAAAAAGTATCTCGTCATTCCCGAGTGCTTGTGTCGGGAATCTAGTGACCTTTAGGCCTCTGGATCCCCTACAAAAGCATTAGGGGATGACAGTAATTAATGCTTATTTAGCTTCTTCAGATTTAGGTTCGCGAGAAGCAACTAATTCCGGGTAGTTTTCACGTGTTTCATCAAGTGGTTTAGCCCAGTCAGCGATATGACGTTTTTCGCGAGGGTTATCAACCTGGTTACGTGTTGGTGCAAAAAATACACCCGGAATATGTAATAACTTACTAATAGGTAGTACAAGGCCCAGGATAGCAACTAACACAAGATGCGCGACCAGTGCTGTACCTTCAGGTAAATCCTGAAGATTAAAGCTTAAAATACCTAACATGAATAATTTAACCTGTACGATATCTACACTAAAGCCAGATACAAAACTCATTAGGAAACCGCTAAACGCGATAGCCATAATTAAAACTAACATTAAGTAATCTGAAGGGGCTGAGATATAACGCACGCGTGCTACAAGGAAACGGCGAGCTAATAAGCCACCTAAACCAATAAGCATGCCGAAAGCAGCGTATTGACCAGCAAGTTGAACAATCCATAAACCGACTACAGGCATCATGAAACCAAACATGCCTTCTGGATCAATGATGTAACGAAGGTGACGTACAAAGGCTAATGCAAGAGAAACGTGGAATAACCAGCCAAAGAGCCATGTCCATTTGCTGGCACGAAATAACGCACTGAATAGAACAACTTCTTTAGCCATTCTAAGCACAACGCCACCGGTAGATTTTGGCGCTGGTGTAACAGGAATTTTTAATGGAGCAGGAGTTTTACTAAATTGAATTGCTTTTTTAATGATGCCGCCAATCATAAACAATGTGGCAAAAGCTAATACCGCTGCAATTAAAGTTGACATGATTAAGTCGTACTCCGCTACTTGAAGTTTGTTAAATTATTTTAAGTCCATTACATAAGTAATTTGTTACTTTGTAGGTGCTCCTTCAGGGGCACAGCAGTCCTACATTATCTGCTACCGATGTGCGACTGAAAATCGCACCTACAAGTAATGAACGGGTTGTTTTTTACTTATAAAAACCATCTCTAAAATGGAAAAGGTTTTTATAAATAAAAGCAGGGGAGACGAATCTCCCCATACTTTCATATCGTTATATATTGATTCAGGTTGCTTCTGTGAGGCTGCAAATCAAGGCAGGAAATGTGAGCATACAAGTGTATGTGTCCATTTCCTAACGAAGAGTTGCAGTCTCGCAGGAGTAAGCTGGATTAATATTAAACGCAGCCTGTTGGCTTTGGAAGTCCAGCATATTTACATGCTTGCTTACCAGGACCGTAAGGGAAAAGCTCGTATAAGTACTTGCTGTTACCTTTATCTTTACCAAGCTTCTTACCAATCGCTTTAGTCAGTACACGTACTGCAGGAGCGATCTGGTATTCGTCATAGTATTCACGTAAGAAGTTAAGAACTTCCCAATGAGCTTCAGTTAAAGGTTGATCTTCAAGACCAGCCATAACAGTTGCACAGTCTGGTTCCCATGAACCCAAATCAACCATGTAACCTTCTTCGTCTGTTTCGAATGTTTTACCGTTTGCTTCGAAAGGCATATCTATACTCCTAAGTATGAAATGTTATACAGGTTTATAACCAGGACTGACACGTGTC
>Ga0316205_10000769_pt1 | contig 50067 bp, 55 predicted proteins | sample 3monthpyrite_MG_FD_204941 | JGI IMG/M metagenome (GOLD analysis project Ga0316205, IMG submission 204941) | Microbial mat bacterial communities from mineral coupon in-situ incubated in ocean water Damariscotta River, Maine, United States -... | ecosystem: Environmental > Aquatic > Marine >...
TCGCTTCGCCACCCTGTGCTTCTGACATTACCTTGGTAATCGCCGCTGTTAATGTCGTTTTACCATGATCGACGTGACCAATTGTGCCCACGTTGACATGCGGTTTATTTCGTTCAAATTTTTCTTTGGACATGACGCAATCACTCCGCTGCTAATTTTTAGAATCTATTTTCAATTTTGCCGAAAACGCATGTACGCTGCCGACATTGGTTTCTACAACAAAACTACAAAACTTTAATATATATGGCTCTATTATGGAGCCCATACCCAGATTTGAACTGGGGGCCTCTTCCTTACCAAGGAAGTGCTCTACCCCTGAGCTATATGGGCATAATCTCTACTCTGTCGCGCACTACTAATCTAAACTTTGCGCGCCATATTATGGAGCGGGTGAAGGGAATCGAACCCTCGTATTCAGATTGGAAATCTGAAGTTCTACCATTAAACTACACCCGCAAAATCTCATGTGCAGCCGGGTACCAGCTCCTAATAATACTTTCGAATCAACTACGTGGCCGATTCTCATCTGAACCTACGCAAAACCGCGCCAGGAACAGGAAACACTACAAATTACTTACAATTCGCAGCTCCACTATATGGTGGAGGGGGGTGGATTCGAACCACCGAAGGCGGAGCCGTCAGATTTACAATCTGATCCCTTTGGCCACTCGGGAACCCCTCCAAAAATTAAGCGGCTCATTCTGCTGGAGAATCAAGCCCTTGTCAATGCACAAGGCGTCGAAAACCGCACCAGAATTGACATTCCGGCGAATTCACTCCGCATCTAGGCAAAATAAGGGGCCGCCTCAAGGCAGCCCCTTTATATTGGTGCCGGCACCACGAATCGAACGCGGGACCTACTGATTACAAGTCAGTTGCTCTACCAACTGAGCTATGCCGGCCTATGCCCTAGAGCATCGAGCGGGGGATTCTAATGTAAAGTGAGCTGCGATGCTATGCCGAAAAGTGAGATTTTTATGATTTATTTCAAACACTGGCGTTTTTTTACTGAAACACTGTCATTTTGGCTTTGTACGGCCTCCACAAGAGGGGCTGGCAGCGCTGGCGTAGCAGAACTATTGAAATCCAACCAAAAACCACTGCTTTCTTTATAAGATTCATCCATCACTGGCGCTAAACCCAATGTTTGCATATGTGTCTTGCGTTGCTGTGCACCCTCTTGAGTGCGAAAGAAACCCAGTGAAATAGCATGTTTTTTTACGCCATTGGAGACGATTAAGTAATCTTTAACACCTCGTCTCTTAAGTATTGATACTACTTTTTTTGCGTCCGCTCTACTTTGTAAAGGTGGAATATATACCCAAAACCCTGTCAATTCACGACGCGTTTCATAGCGTTTTTTAACACCAAGCCCAATGTTTTGTAATTTGCTAAAAGCTGAATTTGCCTCTTTATCCTTTTCAAACGGCCCCAAGGAATAACAAGCATCTTCAAGGAAAATTGCTTCTGGCTGCGATTTTTCAACAATAGCGGTTGTTTTAATCGCTTCTTTTGCCTGTATTTCAGTGCTCGTGGTTTCTGAACTGGCATTTAAGACTTTAGTCTGTTCAGTAATAACTTCTGGAGTTGGCTTAACTGGCTCGTTTTGAGTCAATTTTGTGTCTTTTTCACTGAGTAGTTGTAACAAAGGCATATTACTCGCTCGCTCTAACGCCAAACTATTCACTTGGTTTTCTGATTGGATGATCCAGAAAAGCACGAGTAAATTAACCGCTAACAATACTCCGACAACAATCTTCACGCTGACATCTCTCGCTGTATTGCGAGTGCTAAGCCCTGCAAAACCAAGACCGGATTATTCTCCAGCGCAACAGATAGTAACGGCTGAACTTCATCCGCATCTCCACCCGTCAGTACACAACTTAATTCTGTGCCCATGACTTTCTGCATATCACTTACAACACGTTCGATGTAGGCAACCGCCGCATACAAACTACCAATCTCAACCCCGGTCGCCGTATTGGTTGCAAATAACATCCCTGCTGGTGTTTCAGCACCTGCCGTCTCATTGATACCAATCGTATCTGTATAGAGCGAGTCGCGCATCATTTTTATACCGGGGAGAATTAAACCACCAAGGTGTTTACCTGAAGCATCAATCGCATCAACCGTTATCGCGCTACCACAATCAATGACTGCGCTTGGGCCTGCGTGCGCGACATTGGCCGCCAACAGTCCCAACCAACGATCTACCCCAAGTTGACTAGGTTCAGTATAGGAATTAACGACCTTACCGCTCTGCGGCTGACTACTCGCAAGCCTGACAGGACAATCCCAGTGCTGCTTTACCCATGTATTTATAATATCGAGTACGTCATTACCGGCAACATTCGCCAGCCAAACTTGTTCCGGTTTCTCTAAACCCTTCCAAGCCTCACTCAACGCAACAGGAAGCTCTTCTCCGGCATGCAATAACTCATTGGCATCACTCAAGGTCGGCAAGCCTTTGCGCGCACACTTAGGCCAAGCCGAATCAAGCCATGCCCATTTTATGAAACTGTTACCAACGTCGAGAAGTAAAATCATATTGTCGTCATATATCATTATCAATTCTGTCAGATTATCCGCTACGTAGACTCACTTCACCACAAGTAAATCGCTGTAGCCCATCGCTGGTTTGCAATAGCAACGCACCTGACTCATCAATATCCGAAAAGTGTCCAGAAACGATACTCCCATCCATCATATGAATCGCCACCGGTTTATCGCTATAAATATTAAGATCTCTCCAGTCTTTCAAGTAATCATCAAAATGCCCATTCGAGCAGGCAATACAGGCATCGATAAGCTCATCTATCATTGAGGCCGCTAACAAATTACGCGAAATTGATTCCGCATGTTGTAAATCAATCCAGGGTTGATCGATCGAAACCATACTTGATGGCATTCTGACATTGAGACCAACACCCACCACTAGTTCACATGGTCCACCCGATTCACCCCGCATTTCAATTAAAATACCACCAAGCTTTTTACCCTGACAAATAATATCGTTAGGCCATTTCAGACCCAACTCAGCAACACCAAATCTTTTTAATGCGCGAACTACGGCAACACCGCATATCAAACTAAAACTACTCATCGCGGTAATATCTAATTCAAAACGCCAGCCCAGCGACATCGTCAGGTTCGCTGCAAAAGGTGATATCCAGTCACGCCCGCGTCGTCCTCGACCGGCATGTTGTCGTTCTGCCAAACACACCACCGCATGTTTATGCTGAGCCTTTAATAACCATGCGTTTGTTGAATCAACATCAAAAATAATGTCCAGTGACTGCAAATGGTTCTGTGTTTGTGCGTTAAGTGCCGGTTGAATTGTATGACTATCAAGTAGCTCAAGCGGTTCCGCAAGCCGATAACCACGACCATGTACGGCATGAATATCAACATCAAAACCACGCAACTGCTGTAACGCCTTCCAGACTGCGCTACGACTAACATTTAATTTTTCACCTAACTCATTGCCAGAATGGAATTTACCGTCAGCAAGAATATCAATGAGTGCATGTTGTAATGACATGCGATAAGTTTATCATCTACGAACGCAAACTTGTGCCTAAAATTATAAAAATGATTTCAACATCTTTAACAAAAAAACTCTCCTCGCCCGCTCTCTACTTTCCAATCAGCGGTGATCGCTACTCTACCCGCGCAGGACTAGCGCGATTCGGAACCGACTTTGGTAATGGGCAGCGCGATACCCAGCTGTTTCAGTTTGATAAAACATTTACCCGTTATAGAAACAACAAACTTGCCGTTCGAGAACATACTATTGATGACTACGTCTGTGCCGACGCCATCGATGCTCGAGCTCTCGCCGAGGCGACGAAATTTATACTCCACCATTTATGTAACGAACATCCTGATAAATTCTCATTACATAAGTCACCTCAAAAGATGACTTTTGATTGCCATCTCACTAACGAACAACTCATTATTGATAATAATTACAACTTAACCACACCGCATAAACCTGAATATAAGAATCTATTTGATGCCTTAGCGCTTCAGGTTCAGGAAGATATTTGTCTAATGCAGATGACTGATGCCGGAACGAAACTGATCGCTGCTCATCTATGCGCAGCCAATCATTGGTCGGCTCGAGATAAGTTACTTATGGATATGCCCCACTTACATCAACATGTGCCAGGGTTTGCTGACGATAACAAAGAACCGGAAAAGTTATTGCAAGGCATTTCACATAAAACTGAAGCCTATGTACGTTTCGCCTGGGGGCTTTGTGATCAAGCTACTCTTAACCAACATCCCCATGCACTCTTGGAATCGAAGTCGAGTGATAATTTGTTTATGCGAATAGAACGACAAGTTATCTGGCCAATTGCAGATAGCGAAATACTCTTGTTTACGATTCGTACCTATTTTCAAGATTGTGCTGCGTTAGAAAAACAACAACGCCAAAGTTTGATTAACGCAGTAAATTCGATGAGTGAAGCAACACTGAAATACAAAAACATTAATAAGGTAGATGTTCTCAACAAGCTCAATTAAAACTCTAAGCTTTAAAAGCTGCGCATGGTTTGCGCTATCAGGTAAATGGTTCCTCCTTAGAGGTTCGCTGCGCTGCACCAATGCGTCGGAATAATCCACCTGACAGCGCTTGTGGCAATAAACTGAAGTAGCCTGATATCAGGCATTAGATGATGGCGAATCTAATCGAGCAAAGCGAGATTTCCTGAGCCAGCAGGTAATGACTGATAGCAGGCTACAGTCTTAATTAAAGCGACTATTTTTTTAAAATCTGTGTCTCGTTTGCGTTATCAATGCTACAAATAACGCTGAGAAGATTTCAAATTCTTACGCAATCGACCACGTTGCTGTTGCCATGGATCATCCCAAGCCAGCGATGCTTTCATCAAACCCTGGCATAATTTTAATTCACCATCGATATCATCAAGATGCACAAACTCCGGTGCAGGGCCGCGATGCGCAGGACAATCCATGCCCCCCTCATAACCTTCGTTATGATAATTACCCAGTGGTAAGGAAATACCGATCGTCTTAATACCCCATGCCGTCATTGCTGTGGCCTCACAAGAACCACCGTCCATGACGCGACGCTGATGCTTCCCGGGTAATAACCTCATCGCCAAATCAGATAACACCTTTAGGCCGCCTGATTCAAAAACAGTTCGCCAATCACCAAGACGTACGACAGGGCCTTTGCCGATAATCGCTCCCGGTAAAGTACGCGAGGCCTCAAGACTAACGGCAACAACAGGTCGTGTCGCCTTGTTTAAAAAACCCGATTCCAGATGAGCAACCGCACCAACAAAACCAACCTCTTCACCACGTGTTAGCAAGCCAATAAACGGAGGCCGCTTGTTCCCTTTAGCTGTGACTTGTATCTGCCTTGCGGTCTCGAGGATCGCAAATACACCGACAAGATCATCTGCTGCACGGGTATAAAGTCGTTTACCGCTTTGCCATACAGGTGAGCGGAAATTAAACCCGCCAAATATTTTTTTAGCTGAGGTTTTCTTATCTTCTTCAAGCGGTTTGTCTAACACTACCTCAGCAGTTTGAATGGCAAGTTTATCTTTACGCAAAACAACTTTTTTTAACGTGCCTTCTGCCAATGAGCCATCATCTGATGCCAACCAAACTTTACGTCCAGCCACATGTTTTATTGGTGAACCACCAAACCATTTTACTGATAAACACTTTTTACTCAACCAACGCACGCCATGAAACCCGGGATGGTCCATGTGTGCAATAAAAACCCTAACGGGCACTTTACTACGTTGACTCAATATTTTTTTATAGGCTTTCTCTGAAGCAACTCCAACAACAATATTACGATGTTGATCATAGAAATAAGGAATGGCCGCGCTTTGTAGTTGCGCTTCAACCTCGGCCATTACCAAGGTTTCTCGAAATGGCGCGGTAGGGCAAGACAATAAATTCCGCAACCGATGTAACTGTGCAGGATTCATAAATAGCTAACCCGACTTTTGTACAGCAAGTAGATTTTGCCAAGCCTTTTCTAAATTTTCAGCTGGTAATGCGGGTCGCAAGAATGAGCTTAACTTTTCATAGACTTCATCAACCATAAATACATTATCAGGCTTACCTTTAGGGAATGCCCCGCGACAAGTAAAAATGACATGACCAATCACAGGTATATCACCAACAATTTCTTGCACGGCATGAATACGTGCAGGCAATTCAATTAACGGGTTAGGGAATTTATGACTTTTCACGCCGATCATTTGCGTCCATTCATTAATTTTATCACCACCAAATACACGGCCAACATAATCACGAATATCAAATACGACAACACCACCATCCGTCAACAAAACACAATCAATCCAGATCTCGCCATTAACGCTATCTGGTATTAATATATTTCTAAGCTGTTGCCGCGACAGGTCTTTAATCGCTTTGTTTATTTGTCTTTGATGCTGGTTGCGACGGTAATAACGAAACACTATAAATACAATAACAACAGAAATTCCAACTGCCGCAGCGACAAACACAATATATTGATTTTCAATGGCTAGCACTAAAACGATAATCCTTTAAAGTTAATTTAGGCTACGCGCAAGGAATCAGCAATGATTGCTAATTTCGGCTGCATACTTGAAACATCATTGCCTTGCTGCTCACATTCATGCAGTAAATTTTCCGCATCATTGTAGAGTTGAGTTATCTGGTCTAATTCAAACAATTGTAGACAAGCACGTAATTCACTTGCATCTGCTGATAATATTGTTGCCGCTAAATTCTCAGGATCAATTAATGAATCCGGGTTCAACATATCAACAATCAATGGAACCTTCATTAATTCCAGGTGCATCGCACGGGCTTCCGTTTCTTGTTCAATTTCTGATATTGCCTTGGCATCACTTCCCGCCCCATGCCGAACGGCCTTCATAATAACAGCAAGTAATTTCAATAAAGATTCCTGTGCATTTTCATTATCCCCAGGCAAACTCGCCGCTTGCTCATAAAGACGGTCCGCATCTTCCTTTAATTTCAAGATAACATCACTTTGCACGTTTTCTGAAAGCTTGCTAGCCGAGTTAAACAACTCTTGAAAGCCCTTACTAAAAACCTGTAGCTGCGCCAACTCTTCGTTCTGAACTTTGGTTAACTGCTCAAGAGAAATATTTCGCTGCTGTTCAGGAAATAAAGGATTGTTATATTGCCGTTGTAATTGTCTTTCGCGACTACCGGGTAAAGCGCTGAATCGAAGTGTCATAGTTTAAAATTGATACGAGTGATCTAACGAACAAACTCGGTATCTAATCCTTTCATTAATTCAAAATGGCGGAGAAAAGGTTTAGCTATATTGGGATTACGAATCATCTGACGGTAATCACCCTTGGTAAACTGTAACTTACCCGATGACACTGCGACGCCCAATTTATCGAAACCGAAACCTTCTGTTAACCACTCTTTCCATGCATCTACATCTGCACGTAGATCCCAATCAAGCTCTTGACCTCGATAGTCACCTGCATAAATTACTTCGCCATTAGAAACATCAACAATGCCCATTGGCGACTCATCACCTTTGCAACCAAAGCCAATAACTGCTGAGAATTTTTCTGTTCCAAGAGAAGCAGTCATTTCTGCATCTTCATTCCATGCATCCGCAAATGACTGCATCCATGAGTCTGAAAATAATTTAGCCATGATTATCCCTTTAAATATTTAGTAAGCTTTATTTTAACAGAAAAACACCTCGTAATATCACTGTATCTCACCAGAAATTAACCACATCGATAAAGAAATGCGCAACAATCAGTGGGATCAGGTTATGCAAGCGAAGATATAAGATACATGCGACAAGCCCAAATACCATTGCAGAAAATACTTCGGCTATACCATTTTCCCAGTGTACTAAGCCAAATAACACTGAGGAGACGACAACATAGACTATTGCCTTGTTATAACTGGTTGTCGACGAATACACTAATCGCCAAATTAAACCGCGAAAAAACACTTCCTCAAAAACCGCTGCCGTAATTGCGAGGTAGAAAATCGCAATATAATGCGCATTACCCTCTGGCACCATTATGCCGTAGCTAAATGATGAAGGAGAAATCGCAATGAACTCGCGTGCCAGCCAGCCAAACGAAAAATAGTAAATACTCAGTATAAACGTAGCCAGAAATGACCAATTGATGATTTCACGACGCTGCTGAGTGCTGGCGAATTTTTTCAGGCCATAATCGGCTAAGCCAACGCCATAGTAACGATATATATAGTAGAGTATGACCGAAGGCAACGCGATCCAACCGAGAATGTCCGCCAGCCAAAATAGCCACGGAGAGGTTCGCGCTAAAGCCGCATTGTAAACACCATTAATCATGCCAAACAAAAAGAATGGCGCAATCACCATACTGACACGCGTTATATGATTTGAATAAACGTCATTCATGTGAAGTGGCAGCTGCATTCTTTAACAATGGTAAGTATACCAGAGTGTGAAATAGCCAAATTCTGAAAATGTTTCATTATTATTCATATATTTAGCACAATATCCCATTATTACACCAATATAAAACAGTATTTAATCTCTGACAAAAACAGTCTAGTTTGTATATTAGTTAAATCTTATATAAAATGCGTGTCAATTATTAAATCCTATCGAGGTTTTGAGCATGATAATTAACGAAATTGATGTTGGTGAGCTCGTCGAATTAATAAATACTAATAACGACAAAATCCAGATTATTGATGTTCGCCAGCCACAAGAAGTGGCCGCCGGCGCGATTAACGGCATGACTAATATACCCATGGTTAGCATTCCATTGCGCGCCAGTGAAATCAGCGATGATAAACAAGTCGTTCTGGTATGCCATAGTGGTGCTCGCTCAGGCCAATGCACAGCTTGGTTAATGCAAAATGGCAAAAACAATGTACACAACCTGCGCGGTGGCATGATCGCTTGGTCAAATAGCGGTTTGCAAGTTGCCTAAACTAAGATGATAAACTGGCTTAAGACGTTATTCAGCAGCAGTTCCGACCCTGATAAAAATATCGAAATCAGCGCTCGTGCCGTATTAGTATTTATGCGCAGCGTTAAAACCAATGTGGATCAACGTGATTTCATGATCCCTAATCACCACACCCTATTTTATTGCTACGCCTTCGGCGCGATTAGCGTGGAAGCAGCCAAATACAAACTCAATGAATCCGAACGTTATGCAGCCCTTTTGCTGCTATTCCCTAACCTTTCAGACATGAGTGCTGATGAGATTAGTGGCCTAATGAATCGTTGCCTAAACACCCTCAGCGAAGAAGAAGGTCAACGCTATCAACAAGATGGCGCTGAGCATTACACCCGCTGGTGTGATGCTGATCCAGCCGTTACTGGTCTACTTGGCAAACTACTCGAACAACGTGAAAAAGAATTTAGTAAGGTGAATCGAGCCATCATCTATCCCTGATGGGTTATTATTCCTATCGATACAAGCTGTTCTAATGCAGACTGTTACAACGAGGCGGGTAAATGATGACTGGGCAACTACTAATGCCAACGGTGGACGATGATAGCGTACGCAAAGCCGCTGCCAGTGCTGCCGATGTCGCCTATTCAATCCCCAACATCTCCGAGCAAGAAAAAAAACAACTCAAACAACGCATCCGCGAACAGCTTATAAAGAAGAATGCCGTTCTAATTGCACACTATTACGTGGATGCAGATATACAAGAGCTCGCAGAGGAAACGGGAGGCTATGTCTCTGACTCTCTCGATATGGCCAACTTTGGCCATCAACATTCCGCCAGCACCTTAGTTGTTGCCGGTGTCCGTTTCATGGGTGAGACCGCCAAGATCCTCAATCCTGAAAAACGCATCATCATGCCCGACCTTAATGCCGAATGCTCTCTCGACCTGAATTGTCCTGTCGATGAGTTCAGTGCTTTTTGTGATGCGCACCCGGACTACACCGTGGTGGTTTATGCCAATACCAGCGCTGCGGTAAAAGCCCGTGCCGACTGGATGGTGACATCCGGTATTGCAGTTGATGTTATTAATCATCTAGTCGAACGTGGCGAGAAAATCATCTGGGCACCGGATCGCCACCTTGGTAGTTACATCCAGAAATTATCAGGTGCGGATATCTTGCTTTGGCAAGGCAGTTGTATTGTCCATGATGAATTCCGTGCGCAAGAACTTGCAGATCTGAAGCGACAACATCCGGAAGCCGCGGTATTGGTTCACCCTGAATCACCTGCTGCAGTGGTTGAACTTGCTGACGTAGTGAGTTCAACGACGGGTTTGATTAAAGCCGCCGCGGAAATGGACAACCCAAGTTTTATTGTCGCGACTGACAATGGGATTTTTTACAAAATGAAACAAGCAGCTCCAAATAAGAAATTTATCGAAGCACCCAGTGGCGGTGTTGGTGCAACCTGTACCAGCTGTGCACATTGCCCGTGGATGGCAATGAATAACCTGCGTAATCTTGCTGAAGTATTAGAAAGTGGTGCTAATGAGATCCATGTCGACCCAGCAATTCAGGCAAAGGCCATCAAGCCTATAGAAAAATTATTGAATTTTTCTAAACAACAACGAAAATAATTCTTAATTATTTTCTGAAGCTTCAAGCTTCATTTGCTCTGATGTGGTATGTCGAACATCCTTACCTTTCACAAAGTAAATAACATATTCACAGATATTAGCCGAACGGTCACCAATACGTTCTAGCGCACGTGCCGCCCACAGCACATCAAGCGCCCACGGGATCGAACGTGGATCTTCCATCATGTAAGTAATTAATTCGCGTGTGATACTTTCGTATTGCTTATCAATCTTTTTGTCAGCCAACCAGGTTTTACTCGCGGCATCGACATCCATACGTGCAAAGGCATCCAACGCACCATGTAGCATCTGCCTAACCAGCCCACCCATTGCTTCGATACTACCGAAGTGTCGTGATGCCGCTTGTTCATTACTGTGTTGCATGGTCATTTTTGCAAAACGCTCGGCTTCGTCACCAATACGCTCAAGATCGGTAATGGTTTTAATCACTGCCATTACCAGTCTCAAATCACTAGCCGCGGGCTGGCGACGCGCAATGATCTGCGTACATTCTTCATCAATAGAGACTTCCATCTCGTTGACCTTGTAATCGTTCTGAATAACTGTCTCGCTCAACCCTTTGTCTCGTTCCATAAGCGCTTTTATTGCATCAGTGAGCTGTTTCTCAACCAGACCACCCATGGTTAGCACTCGGTTTCGTACATCTTCAAGCTCGGTATTAAATTGCTGAGATATGTGTTTACCAATATCACTTTTATTCATAACTATTAATCCCTTTAGCCATAACGTCCGGTTATATAATCTTCTGTTTGTTTCTTTGCCGGATTAGTAAACAATGTCTTTGTATCACTAAACTCTACCATCTTACCCATATACATAAAGGCAGTGTAATCCGAAACACGTGCGGCCTGTTGCATATTATGTGTCACGATAACAATCGTATAGCTAGCCTTGAGCTCGTTAATCAACTCTTCAATCTTTAACGTAGAAATAGGATCTAGCGCCGATGCAGGTTCATCCAATAACAGAACCTCTGGCTCAATTGCAATCGCTCGTGCAATAACGAGGCGTTGCTGCTGACCACCAGACATCCCCAGGGCATTCTCATGCAGACGATCTTTTACCTCATCCCACAAGGCCGCACCCTTCAGGGCTTTTTCAACGACTTCATCGAGAATACGTCGATTCTTTACACCTTGTAAACGTAACCCGTATGCCACATTTTCATAGATTGATTTCGGAAATGGATTCGGTTTTTGGAAAACCATACCCACACGCTGACGAAGATTAGCTATATTTACTTTCTTATCATAAATATTTTCATCTTCAAGTAACACCTCACCGTCAATGCGCACACCATCAACAAGATCGTTCATACGGTTAAAACAACGTAATAAAGTTGATTTACCGCAACCACTCGGCCCAATAAAAGCCGAAACGCGGTTTTTTGGAATCAAGATACTAATATCATCGAGAGCCTGCTTCTCACCATAAAATAAATTAAGGCCCTTCGTCTCAAAATGAATGGTTTCATCCGTTAGCTGATTAGTGTCACCACTGTGGCCAATGGCATCCATATTAATAGCATGTGTCAGTGTTGTTTCAGTCATGGCATTAGTCCAGTGCTTTATACTTTTCACGAAGGTGGTTTCGAACCCAAATAGCCGTCAAGTTAAGTGCCACGATCACAACAACGAGTAGCAGCGCTGTGGCATATACTAATGGTCGAGCGGCTTCAACATTCGGACTTTGGAATCCGACATCGTAGATATGAAAACCAAGATGCATAAATTTACGATCGAGATGAATAAACGGTGCATTTAAATCCAGTGGTAAAGACGGCGCCAATTTCACCACGCCGACTAACATCAATGGAGCAACCTCACCTGCCGCACGCGCCACCGCAAGGATCATCCCTGTCATTAATGCAGGGCTAGCCATTGGTAAGACAATGCGCCATAAGGTCTCTGCTTTAGTCGCGCCTAATGCCATGCTACCTTCACGAATTGAACGGGGAATACGCGCCAGTCCTTCTTCAGTCGCAACAATCACTACGGGTAAAGTAAGTAATGCCAAAGTTAAAGCTGACCACAGTATGCCTGGCGTACCAAAGGTTGGCGCAGGTAATGCCTCAGGATAAAACAATTGGTCAATATTGCCGCCAAGGAAATACACAAAAAAGCCTAGGCCGAATACACCATAAACAATCGAGGGAACGCCCGCCAAATTATTTACCGCGATACGAATCAAGCGTGTCATCGTTCCTTGCTTTGCATATTCGCGTAGATAAATCGCTGCGATCACACCCAATGGTGTAACCAAAATAGACATAATAATAACCAGCATGACGGTGCCAAAAATAGCTGGGAAGATGCCACCTTCGGTATTCGCTTCACGCGGTTCATCACTGACAAATTCCCAGAGTTTGGAAAAATAATGAAGGAGCTTGGTTGGAATTCCCATTGCATTCGGTTTAAAGCCACGAACGACCTTAGACAATTTCAGTTCAAGCTCATTGCCACCTGCAACACGTAGCATCACGCTGTCTCTATCAATATCACGATAAAGCACTTCGAGATCTTTCTGCAGCGATTGGTAATCTTTATCTAACTGCTTACGCTGCTGTGTAATCTCATCGTATGCTGCCGCATCCGTTATACCTTTCAGCTCTAATCGTCTCTTAGCAAGACGCAGTTCTTCAATATCATAATTAATTGAACCGATGTCACCACTATGCACATCTCGAATTTGATCAAATAATTCGCTTGTCTTTTCTAATCTTTCTAAAAACATTGGCCATGCATCAGCACCACTGGCAACAACTTTTCCATCAACCTTTACTGACTCTAGATAACCGTAGAAATTACCCCATTCACGGCGCTCCAAAACAATCATGTCTTCCGGAAGCGATTCTTCGATAATGTCATGTCGGTTAATCCAGCGAAAATCGAGCCCACTAATATCGCGGTTACCGATTTTTAAAAGTAATCGCGTTACTGAATCTGCGCCTTCTGGTACAACACCGCCTGCATCACGTACTCGCGCAGCATTAACTGTTTCTGTACTCTGTACTTCACCAACTAAAGTCACTACTTCAGTAGCTGATTGTTGATACTTCACTTCCAATACGTCTGCTGGCCAAAAGAAACCTAAACCGCGCAACGCAATCAACAACAATAAACCAAATACCATAATCAAACTGACACTAACGGCCGCCGCGCTCAGCCAGACCCAGGGACTGCCACCTTTAACCCACTGTGTTACGGTTAGCTTCGACACAAAAACTCCTAAAGACTACTGTACTTGCGGCGTAGGCGCTGACGCACCAGCTCGGCAATCGTGTTAAAGAAAAAGGTGAAACTGAATAACACCAAGGCAGCTAAAAACAATACTCTATAGTGTGTACTGCCTACTTCTGACTCAGGCACTTCCACCGCAATATTCGCGGACAAAGTACGCATACCCTCAAAAATATTAAAGTCCATAATCGGCGTATTACCTGTTGCCATTAAGACAATCATGGTTTCACCCACTGCACGACCAAAACCGATCATGATGGCTGAGAAAATACCTGGGCTCGCAGTTAGCAACACAACACGCCACATGGTCTGCCACGGTGTCGCGCCCAATGCCAATGAGCTGTGCGTTAGACTTTTAGGTACGCTATAAATTGCATCTTCTGCAATTGAAAAAATAGTTGGAATAACCGCAAACCCCATCGCCAAGCCAACGACAATGGAATTTCGTTGATCAAAACTAACACCGGCCTCGTTGGTTAACCAACCCCGCATGTCACCGCCGAAAAATTGTGTTTCTAATACGGGGCTTAAACCAAGCGATGCATACAATACGAAAATAACTAACGGTAAAAGCAACATGGCTTCCCAGCCATCTGGCACTTTATGACGAACACTATCTGGCAGGCGCGTCCAGCTCCAGCCGGCAAGTAAAACGGCAATTGGCATAATAAACAACAAACTAAAAATACCCGGCAGATTATCTTCTATCAATGGGGCAAGCCATAGCCCAGCGAGGAAACCAAGGATCACCGTTGGTAAAGCTTCCATGGTTTCAATACTTGGCTTAACAATGCGGCGCATTCGCGGTGCCATGAAGTAAGCCGTAAACATTGCGCCCAGCACCGCCAGCGGCACAGCAAACAACATGGCATAAAATGCAGCTTTAATCGTACCGAAAGAAATCGGTACCAAACTCATTTTCGGTTCAAAATCATTCGACGATGATGAAGACTGCCAAATATATTCTGGCTCTTGGTAGCTCTCGTACCAAACCTTTCCCCATAAAGACGACCATGAAACTTCCGGATATTCATTGAGTACTGTCCAGAAATATATTTGGCCATCTGCAGATTCAAGTAATAAGGCATTCGAACGCGGTGAAAAAACCAATCTTTCCAGCGCTGCCACCTGCGTTGATTTTTCAAGAACCTGTTGGTTAGCGGTGGTGTGGAAAATTCCCACTGTGCCTTGTTCCGTTGTAACAGCAAATCCCTTGCGGGCACTTTCTACCGTAATAGCCGTCACACTGCCACCAGCATTAAATTCACGAATAAACGTCGGTATCGGGTGATTGCCTTCATCCGTTACAGGAAACCATTGACTGATCATGCCTGCTGAGTCAACCGCCAATAATGATATTGTTCCGGTCAACCAAGCGAGTTTTTCAAGCTTACGATCTGGCTTAACAATATGAGTGCGTTGTTGAATCGTAATTACATCTTGATTACTGATGTCGTACTGCACCATTTCACCATCTCGGCTGGCGAGATACAGCACACGTTGATCCTCATCCATTAATATGAAATCAGCCGCGATACCCGATAAAGGTAATTCGACGGTGCTTGACACCAACTCCACTTCATCTTCATCCAGCGCCGAGCCTTCTTTGATATAGCGAGTCAATAACAAACGTCCATCTGCTGTGAGCGCAACAAAACTGTGCGTTTCTTCTCCTAACTGGAATGCAAACTTAACGATGGCTTGTTGTTTTGGATCAATCTGCAATGCACCTTGACCCAAGGGGTAATCAATAAAGGGGGTAATTAAACGTTTGTCATCTGGATACGTCACGCGGTATTGATGACTCGCCAGTACAACTTGACCATGATCCGTTGCATAAGCAGCAATTAAGGAATTCGTACTTGCCATGTGAAAACTGCTAATCGAGGTCTTTGGTGGCAGCGCTAGCTGAAAGTTGTTAACTACCTCTCCGTTGATGGTGCGGAAAAATACGGCCTGTGCGGTATCCGTAAAACGTATACCGATTTCATTTTGCTCCTCCATTGCCAGCGCCAACGTCTGGCCTTCACCCGGCAGTGCATAACTGGCAACTAAATCAGCCTCTGCTGACTCAAACATGGGGGCAACCACGTACATCAAATACATGAATATCAATAAGATAGCGACAATAACAAAGTTACCACCCATGGTGACAATCGCTTGAAATGACCTATCTTTAAATAGGCGAAATTTAGAGGATGAAGACATAAAGAGAGGGTACGCTTGAAATATGACAGGAATATGACAAACCCATGTACAAAAAATAACCACTGTCATGAAGCCTTCACATTCCGGATGCAGACCTAGACAGCTCGTATTTATCTGGGCGAACAATAAAAAAGCCCCACTCAATTCATATGAGTGGGGCCCGTGTACTGCCATCCTTGATTAGTTATATATTCCTTCCTAGAAATCGATCTGAGTTCTTACTGCAAAGATATTTGGATTGTCATCTACACCGGCTCTCTCAACATCAACATCGATGTAATTAGCCATAATCCGTACATGTGGATTCACGTACCAGTTAAGACCCAGCGTCCAGTTATCTTCTTCACCACCTTGAATCGCACCATCATCTAGATCAAGCGTGCTGTAACGTGCAGCAACTTCCCAAGCACCTGATTTGGCTTTTGGCTTAACGCGGCCGAATACGCCTTTCTTGGCTTTGTATGGACGTGATTCGCCTGTTAAGAAGTAACTAGCCGAGATGTATGAACCATCAAAATCAGCATCTGAGAAACCACTTTCGCGACTAACGCTAGCCTTCAAGTATTCACCTTGTATAGAGAAAGGTCCCATAACCGCTGCCGCTTCAAGACCGTAACGCTGGATATTATCAACATTTGTGATGCTACCAGTATCAACTAGACGTGTGCTTGCGGCATGGAATTCCGGGCGTTGACGGAAACGAATATCATCACCATCATCGATAGGCTCTTCACGTGCCAGGGCTACACCAAAGTGAACAACGCGAGTCTTTTCTGCGATGGGTGCAAAGGTACCACGTGCGCCAAAGCCATAACCTTCCTGGCCACTTTCGTCATCAGCTGACTGTCCGCCATAGACACTACCTGCAAGACTCCAGTTCTTTCCACCGCGCTTAACACCAAGACCAATACGATGACTTGTCGCAAACACTGCAGGTAATGAACGTTCCATAAAGGTTGTGTACTTAGAACTAGTCAGCTCTTCTAAACCGATAGGTTGTTTAAAGTTACCGACTGTAACGCCCCATGGTTTGTAAGAGATGTAGGCATCCTTAATAGCAAGGGCATCATCAGAATAATCTACCTGAACCTTGTATCCCCAATCTTTATGCAATGTGCCTTTTGCAAACATGCGTAAGCGACGGAATTCAGTACCAGATTCAAGCGGTGTTTTATCTTCATTAGAATAACCGGCATCAACCATGACGCGACCACCAAACTGGAATGCATATTCGCCATCAGCACTCTTAGCCTTAATACCACCCTTAGTGCTGATTTTTGTTCCATTGTTCTTAGCGTATTTCTTTTCCAAGGCCTTGTGTTGACCTTTACTGATAACGCCATTTTCTAAAAGTACGTCAAGCAATTCTTTTTCACTTGCTTGAGCCTGCATAGTCATCGTGCTTAGCAAACCTGCTGCTACCAAGGTAGTCAACTTGATGTTTTTATGTGCCATGATTCTTGTCTCCGAAATAAAACATATGTATTAAATTTGAGACAGTATTATGAAAAAACAATGTGACAGTTAAGTGATCAGAATATTAAGTTTTAAAGTCACCAACATGACAAATTAATGACTATGTAAGACAGCGCCCATAAAAAAGCCCCGCATTAGCGGGGCCTCTGTAACAATCCTTGTTACTGTATCGCTAACTTAACGAAGCTTAGCTAATTCTTTCTCAGCAATCTTCTTGGAAAGTGGAACATAACCATCTTTAACAACCACTTCTTGACCTACTTTAGATAAAATCATCTTCACAAATTCACGCTCAAGTGGAGCAAGTGCTTTGTTAGGATGTTTGTTTACATAAACATATAAGTAACGTGATAAAGGGTATGTACCATTAGCGGCATTTTCTTTAGTTGCTGCAACAAATGGTTTACCTGGCTTTTTAGTCAAGGCAACGGCTTTAACACCTGAAGTCTTATAACCAATACCTGAATAACCAATACCATTAATAGAGGCTGATACTGATTGAACCACTGAAGCTGAACCAGGCTGTTCATTTACATTAGCCTTGTAATCGCCTTTACACAGTGCTTTCTTTTTAAAGTAACCGTAAGTACCGGATACCGAGTTACGGCCAAAGATTTGGATATCACGACTTGTCCAAGCACCGCTCATACCTAGCTTACCCCAACGCACGATATCTTCATCACCACCACATTTACGGTTACGAGAGAAAATCGCATCAACCTGAGGAATGCTCATGCCTTTAATTGGGTTGTCTTTATGTACATAAACAGCCAATGCATCAATAGCTACTTTAATCGGCGTTGGTTTGTAACCAAAACGCTTTTCAAAGGCTTCCAATTCTTTGCTTTTCATTTTACGACTCATTGGACCAAAGTTAGATGTGCCTTCAGTTAAAGCCGGTGGTGCAGTAGAAGAACCTGCTGCCTGAATTTGAATATTCACATTTGGATAAAAACGTTTATATTCCTCAGCCCAAAGTGTCATCAGGTTAGCCAACGTATCTGAGCCAACACTTGAGATATTGCCAGAAACGCCACTAGAACGTTTATATACAGAAAGCTCAGCATCTGCATAAACAGGGCCAGCCACAAAAGATACGCTGCACAGTGACAGCAATGCGATTACAGATTTTCTCATTTCAGTACGCTCCTTAGTAAAAGCGATAATTAATATAATTTCAGTTGGTGTATCTGGAAAAGGATTTTGCATTATTCATATGACATGGTTATGAACCATTTATGACGCTTTTATGACATATTTAAACCTTATTAATAATTATCTTTTCAGCCGGAAAATCACAACTGAATTCGCTGCCCATTCCTACGGTGCTTTTAATATTTAATTCACCGTCATGCCGCTGCAATACATGCTTCACAATAGCCAAGCCAAGGCCAGTGCCACCCGTATGCCGAGAACGCGCCACATCAACACGATAAAAACGTTCCGTTAACCTTGCTATATGGTGCGCATGAATTCCCATGCCCGTATCACGCACAGTGAAGTGCGCACCCTCGGTGTCTTTATGCCAACTGACACTAATCACGCCCTTTGCCGGGGTGTAGCGAACCGCATTAAATAGTAAATTTGAGAATGCGCTACGTATTTCTATTTCGCTGCCACGCAAATTTAACGTCCGATCAATGTCGACGGAAATATCATGCTGCTGTTCGCCGGATAATTCTTTGGCATCGCCAATAATACTATCCATTACTGCGGGCACATTCACCGTTTCATTACTTGTTTCAGACGTTGCTGATTCAAGCCGTGACAACTGCAACAAGTCGTCTACTATCGACTGCAAACGTGTCGATTGCTCATCAATGCGAAACAACATGTCTTGATGTTCACTACTTACTGATGACTTATCGTCTCTCAGCATTTCTACATAACCATTAATGACTGTTAAAGGGGTGCGCATCTCATGTGATACATTTGCAACAAAATCACGGCGCATCTGCTTTAATTGCTGTAGCCGTGTCACATCACGAGCAACCAACAGTGATTGATCTTCACCATACGCAACTAATCTAACTGACAAGGTGCGTGATTGATTAACCGGCGCGGGCATTAATAAAGGTTCTTCATAATCAGCTGCATCAATATAACTGACAAGCTGCGGATGCCTAACCAGATTTAACAGCCGTTGACCAAGATCATTTTTCGTATGTATACCCAACATGCGCGTTGCGGCTGAGTTACACCATTCAATACTGTTATCTTGGCTAAGCACAACAATCGCATTTGGCATTGCCTGCGCAGCTTCTTGAAAACGTGATAGGCGTCTTACTAAACGTTTGTGACGACGTTTATTACGTAAACGAAACCGGTAAAGGCGCATAAATACGTCTTCCCATATTCCACTGCTTTCCGGTGCTTCATTCGTTAATCGGCGCTCAAGCCAATCTGAAAGACGGCTCAGTTGACGCAAATGCCAGACAAGATAAATACCCAGGGCAATTGACAACCAGAGAAAGAAATTTTCAAACAGTGCGTAACACAGTAGAACGACTGCTAATAACAATAACAGTCGCCAGAATTCTTCAAATAAAATACGATTCAAGGTTATGACCGTGTCGAGAAACGATAACCCGCGCCGCGAACCGTCTGCACAAGAACATTAAACTCAGGCGTAAGGGCTTTGCGGAGTCGGCGAATATGAACATCGACAGTACGTTCTTCGATATAAACATTATTTCCCCAAACAAAATCCAGTATCTGTCCTCGACTATAAACTCGCTCTGGATGCGTAACAAAAAAATGTAAAATACGAAACTCAGTAGGACCGAGGTCAAGTGGTACACCATCCGCAAATACGCGATGACTATCCGGCTCTATACGTAGGCCATTAATTTCGATTGGGGCATCGGTTAATTGTGGATTTGTACGCCGCAAGATTGCCTTAATGCGCGCTGCCAGCTCTTTCGGTGAGAAAGGCTTGCATAGGTAGTCATCCGCGCCTACTTCTAAACCCCTAACGCGATCATCTTCTTCGGCGCGAGCCGTAACCATAATGACAGGGATATCCTTAGTCAGTTTTTCCGACTTAATTGATCTGACAAACTCAATACCGCTTTCACCAGGTAACATCCAATCCACTACCATGATGTCCGGCAGATCATCCGTTATCAGCTTGCGAGCGACACGCGTATCCTCCGCTTCAAAAATAGTGTAGCCAGCCTTACTTAGCGCTAAAGCCATCATTTCTCGAATCGGGGCTTCGTCTTCAATCAACAAAACTTTTGGCGTCATCATAGTCCGCTCGCCTTCTTCACAAGGCATAAGAGTATTTTCATACAGGGAGTCTATGTCTCGGATATTACAGTAGTGTGACAAAAAGAGCTTGGCTGTCATATTCATGCTTCATGCATGAATATAGCCGTGTGTTACATACAGGGAGGTATTACGACTTAAAAGAACAGACCACCCTAGCTGGCTGCGGAAACAACTCAGCTCGAGCGGCCCTAATTGACTAGAAAGATTGCTCGGACTCGAGAACAACTTGGCCTTGATTGTAACGTGGTACGACCAAATCAAGGCAATCCCAATCAGTCATACTGATAGTGATAGTCGAGCCTTCAACATACTGTAAAAGCACTGCTTCAGGACCACTATCCCCAAACATAACCATTTTTACTTTCATAAGTTTACCGGTTCGGTTGATATACCAATGTCCGGGTCTTGGTGCTGTTAAATCAATATTAATCACTATGAACTCCCAATACTGCACATTTAATTTTTTATAAATCTATTTATTATTGTGTTGAATTGTTAACAATTGTAACATCCTGTAAGCTGCTGTTCCAAATAGATTTTTCACCTCCACTTAGCTCTTTAGCTTGAGGTGAAATCTTATCAAGGAGTCGCAGGTCATTACTGCTAAAGGCATTATTCCGATTCTCAGACCCCATATCACGACTCAAAATCAAGTGATTTGCACAAAAAACAACCTCCCGTACAATGCGTTTTGCGCAGAATTTCAGGATTGATTTAATGGTAATTAATGAACAAACTATTTTTGATGTAAACGAAAGTGATTTTGACCAACGTGTTATTGCTGCTTCTGCGAATAAACCGATCCTCGTCGATTTTTGGGCTGAATGGTGTCCACCCTGCCGCGCACTCACCCCTGTACTGGAAAAAATAGCTGACCGACTTAAAGGAGAGGTGCTGCTTGCCAAGGTAGAAGTCGATGACAATATGCATCTTGCTGGCCGATATGGCTTACGCGGATTTCCGACTGTCATATTCTTTATCAATGGCGAAGAACAAGGCCGGTTTAGTGGATTCAAACCTGAAGCCGAGGTAATGGATTTTCTTGCTGATAGTAATGCGGTCAGCTAACTCAAAATATAAGTAAGAATCATTAAATATGCTTGACCATATATATGGATTACCGTATATATGGCGGCATGAAAATCACTGCTGACTCCCTTTTCCGTATTCTTGCTGACAACACGCGTCTGCGAAGCCTTATGTTACTAACTGAACATACTGAGCTATGTGTCTGTGAATTAACGCATGCGCTGGAATTATCTCAACCAAAAATCTCGCGCCACCTCGCTCAAATACGAGATTTAGGTCTGGTTGAAGATCGACGTGAAGGACTCTGGGTCTATTATCGATTACACCCTGACTTACCTGAGTGGGTTGAAACCATTCTCCAACAAACCTGGCAGGCGACCGCCCAAACAACGCCGTTCTTAAATGATCAGCAAAACCTTCGCGACATGCCAAATCGCCCTGGCGCGGCCTGTTGCGCCTAGCAACGCTTAACAATATCAGGAATCAAAAATGCCAATACGTGTAGCAATCAACGGCTTTGGCCGAATGGGGAAACTTGGCTTTCGTGCCGGTTTTGATAATACGGTTTATGACATTGTGCATATCAATGAGATCGCGTGTGATAGCCGCTGCATGGCACACTTGCTTGAATTTGATTCTGTACACGGACGCTGGGATCGCGATATCCACTATGACGACAATGCGATCTTTGTTGACAGTAAACGCATCAGTGTTTCATCGCATGCACAGCCAGCAGATATTGACTGGTCGAAACTAGATATAGATCTTGTCATTGATTGCACCGGTAAATTTAAAACCGAACAGGCTTTACAGGCTTACTTCGATGCCGGCATCAAGAAGGTATTAGTTTCAGCACCTGTTCCCGATCCGGCTATTAATATTGTCTACGGTATCAACCATGATCAATACGATCCCGAACAACATAATATAATTACCGCCGCCTCTTGTACGACGAATTGTCTCGCACCGGTTATTAAAGTCATGCATGAAGGTTTAGGTATTCGGCACGGTTGCATGACTACTATCCATGACATTACTAATACTCAGACTATCGTTGACAAAGGTCATAGCGATCTACGTCGTGCCCGTGCCTGTGGCGAATCGCTCATCCCCACCTCGACCGGTTCGGCAAAGGCCATTACTAAAATCTTTCCTGAACTGGAAGGTCGTTTAAATGGACTGGCAGTACGTGTACCGTTATTAAATGCCTCTCTGACTGATTTTGTTTTCGAGGCAAAACGTCAAACCTCTGTTGATGAAGTAAACACCTTCTTTAAACAAGCAGCCAATAATGAACTACAAGGCATCCTTGGTTATGAAAAAAGACCATTGGTCTCTGTTGATTATCGTGATGACCCACGCTCATCGATTATTGATGCCCCCTCCACCATGGTCATCGATTCAACCCAGGTCAAGATACTTGCCTGGTACGACAATGAATGGGGATACGTAAATCGAATGATGGAACTCGCTGAATTTATCGCCAAAGATTTTTAGCAACGAAGATAATATGGATTCAGGTTTACGCAATTATCTTATTATTACCGGTGGCTACTGGGCATTCACGCTGACCGATGGTGCGATCCGCATGTTGGTCGTGTTGTATTTTCATTTACTCGGCTACTCACCTCTTGAAGTCGCGATGCTATTCCTGTTTTACGAATTCTTCGGCATCGTCACCAATCTCGTTGGCGGTTGGTTAGGGACACGGATAGGGCTAAATCTGACAATGCATATTGGTATGGCGCTGCAAATTTTTGCACTTGCCATGTTGATGGTGCCCGATAGCTGGTTGTCTGTTGTCTACGTGATGTCTGCTCAGGCTTTATCCGGAATAGCAAAAGATCTTAATAAGATGTCTGCCAAGGCGAGTATTAAAACCCTATTACCGGAGAAAAATAATGATTCGACACTGTTTAAATGGGTTGCTCTCCTAACCGGTTCCAAGAATGCATTAAAGGGTTTAGGTTTTTTTGTTGGTGCGCTACTCCTCGAGACGGTTGAGTTTCGCGGTGCCCTCGCGGTGTTATCTGGCACATTACTTATTGTCTTAATACTTTCAATTATTTTCCTGCCGGCCGGTCTGGGACAATTGAAAACCAAAACAAAATTCACACAAGTTTTTTCTAATCGTTCTGAAATAAACTGGTTATCGGCCGCCCGCTTTTTCCTGTTTGGTTCTCGAGATATCTGGTTTGTCGTTGCCTTACCTGTCTTCCTTTACTCGGTTCTTGGCTGGCAATTTTCTGAGGTGGGTGCCTACCTTGCTCTATGGGTGGTTGGCTACGGCATTATTCAAGCCGCCGCGCCACGCCTGTTAAAACGATCTCATCATGGCACGGGTCCTGACGGTAAAACGGCGCGCTATTGGGCATTTATACTTGCACCATTCCCTGCCTTAATTGCCATTGCCTTACACTTCGATTTCCTAACGCAGTACGTTCTGTTAATCGGATTGGTAATCTTTGGCGCCGTCTTTGCAATCAACTCAGCGGTGCATTCATACCTTATTGTTGCTTGGTCAGAAATTGATAAGATATCAATGAATGTCGGTTTTTATTATATGGCGAATGCAGCAGGTCGATTAACCGGTACCGTGCTATCAGGCTGGCTTTATCAACAATATGGATTCGAGGCCTGTCTCTACTGTGCGAGCGGTTTCGTGTTGGCCGCAGCTCTACTCTCGAACAATTTACTCATTAATGAGCGAACCGCTAAGGAATCAATACACCCGCCCAAGTAACCGCACTTAGCAGCAACGCGATCATCACTGCAGCCGAACCAATATGTTTCGCTCTGCCTGATAATTCATGTTGTTCGCCACCAAAACGATCAACCACCGCCTCAATCGCTGAATTAATTAGTTCAACAACCATAACCAGTAGCCAACTACCGATCATTAATGCGTAATCGAGATTAGAATTCCCTAAGTAGGATGCCAGTGGCACAAGAATAATAAGTATATAAACCTCTAAACGAAATGCCTGCTCATGGATAAATGCAGCACGAAGCCCTTGTAAGGAGAATCCCGTTGCATTAATAAGTCGTGTGACTGGATTTGGCGATGAGGTTTTCATAATATGCATTTATCCAAATTTATAATTTAATTAATTCACTTTTTAGCACGCGAAACCAGTCTATCAGATCATCAAGTGAATACACGGCATTGGCAGGACTCGGATTTGGCGTAACAAACACCCGAGATTGACCAATTCGATATTGTTGTAATCCCCAATCAATATCCAGATCTTTTTCACCTGTGTATTTAAGAAAATTGTGGTATGCAACCTTGCCATGGAACCAGCATAGCTTAGGATGATACCGAAGCAATTTTTCTTTCAATAATGGTGACCATTGCCTGTAATCTGCTGCCTTCAGATCTGAAACGCCTGGTGTTGTTCGTTTAACAACATCCGTAAAACCAATTCGGTATTTTTTCAATAACATTTGCATCGATGCTTTTTCAGGCTTGAGATTTTCATCAATCAAATCCGAGCCATTAAGTGCCTTCCAAAAACGATTGCGCGGATTACCAAAATAACACTGCGTTTCAACCGATAACGGCGAAGGATTACAACCGATCGAGATTATATCGAGATCAGTATCTAGATAATCAAGTAAAGTACCACTCATAATCACCACACAACTTTTACCAGTTCATGGCATACTCTATCTATATGAGCACGCAAAGCAATGCCTTTTGGGAAACCAAAACTCTCGAACAAATGACAACAGAGGAATGGGAATCCCTCTGTGATGGCTGTGGGCGTTGCTGCCTCAATAAACTCGAAGATATTGATACGGGTGAATTACATTTTACTAATGTGGCCTGCCGACTCCTCGACGACAATAGCTGTCGCTGTGGGAATTATCCCGACAGAAAAAGCCTGGTTCCTGAATGTTTAGTTCTTGATGTCGAATCAGTAAAAAACTCAACTGCATTACCCAGTAGCTGCGCTTACCGACGTTTAAGTAAAGGCCAATCTTTATTGCCTTGGCATCCCCTCATTTGTGGTAATCCAGAAGAAGTTCATAGTATAGGCGTGTCCGTTCGTGACAAAACAATCTCAGAAAAATACATTCATATAGATCAATTTGAAGATCATATTGTTAATTGGTTTGATGACATTTAATAAGCAATCTACATTGATATCTCATATTTATTGAAAGTGGGCATTAGCTCACATTTTAGCTACTTTAACTGGCGTTTATTCTCCACTAATGCTAAAACAATTATAGGAATACATTATTTTTGTATGTTGGAGTAGCTGCAACAAATGAAAGAAAAACTTGAAATCAATGAGCTACGCAAAGGGATGTTTGTTTGTGAATTAGACCGTCCTTGGCTGGATTCACCATTTCTATTTCAAGGCTTCTTAATCGACACCGATGATGAAATGTCTGAATTAAAGCAGCTCTGCAAATATGTTTATATCGACACCGAGAAGGGTGATGACAAACAAGGAAACAGGCCTACTTCCAGTACTGAGTCCGAGCCTACGAAAAAATTTGGAAATAATGACAACGCATCACAACGCCCCTACCTGACCAGCTTCGAAGAAGAAATAAAGCCCGCTGGTCGCCTACGTGAAGAAGCCACTGGTTATGTAGAAGAACTGTTTTCAGAAATTCGTGCAGGCCATAGCGTCGATGGTAACAAGACCCGTAAAATCGTTTCCGGCATGGTCGCGAGTATCCTGCGTAACCCTGATGCGCTTGTGCTACTCAATAACCTCCGTGACAATAGCGAATATGCCATTGCACATAGCTTGAATGTTTGCACATTAACACTAGCCTTCGGCCGATACCTTGGTCTTGGGCAAAAAGATCTAACAGAAATTGGTATGGGCGCACTACTTCATGATGTTGGTGAAATCCGTGTACCGAAAGAAATTATGTTAAAAGACGGTCTACTGAGCCAAGAAGAAAATCGTATCATGCAAACGCATGCGCAACATGGTGCTGATATTTTATCTCACAGTGATGCAATCCCTTCTACTGCTATTGAAATAGCCCGTGCACATCATGAGCGCAGTAATGGACAAGGCTATCCTCAAGGTTTACAGGAAGCTGATATCGATTATTTCGCACGGATTGTTGGCATTGTTGATGTTTATGATTCTGTTACCACCAGCCATAATAATCGCGGCAACATTAATAGTACTGAAGCATTAAAGAATATGTATAACTGGCGAAATGAAATGTTCGATGGGGAGCTCGTTGAACAATTCATACAATGCCTTGGTATATATCCCGTTGGCAGTATTGTTGAACTAGATAATGGCGAAGTCGGTATTGTGATTGCCGTCGCGCTCGACAAACGCTTACAACCTAAATTAATGCTTGTACGTGACCAGCTAAAAAAAGCCTATACACCGCCTCGTATCATAAACCTGGCTATGCATAGCGGTGATAATAAATCGAGTCGCTATGAAATTAACAAGGTTCTCGAACCTGGTGATTACGGTATTGATCTGAAGAGTTATTTACTTAGAGAGATGTCAGTTGAACTAGAGCTCGCTCAATAGTTACTGTGCTTCTTTCATCATTGAATGAGGTGAAGCACCATAAACATGCACGGGTTCAGCTTTACCGCGTACGACCTTAATACCCAAATCAACAAACTGACATTGAGTATCGTATTTCATTTCCTTATAGGCTTCTTCCGAAACAATAAGTCGATAACCCAAGCGTTTACTTAAACCATCTAAGCGACTCGCCGTATTAACCGCATCGCCAATAAAAGTATATTCATAACGTTCTTCAGAACCAATCGTTCCGGCGATTACTTTTCCTGTATGAATACCAATACCAATTTCAAGTTGTTCTCCATCTGGCATAGATAAATTACGTGCATGATCCAACATCGTTAATGCTGTTTTAACTGCATTCTCAGCAACATGTTCGCTATTTTCAAGACCATAAACTGCAAGCACGGAATCACCCATAAATTTATTAATAATGCCATGGTGGGTTGTCACAATCTTGGCCATTTGCGAGAAATAAGCATTCAAAAAAAAGATTAAATCTTCGGCGGATGTATTCTCAGTAAATCGGGTAAATTCACGCAGATCACAAAATAAAATGGCTACTTGATATTCTTGGCCGTGTTTAAGTGTTTTATCATCCGTGCTCAGCAATTTCTCCATTATGCTTGGGCTAACAATCTTTTCTAATGTATGCCGCAATTGCTCTTTATCGCGCAGACTATCAATCATGAGATTGACTTGTTGGGCCAATAGGCCAAATTCATCTTGAGTAACAATGGGCACGTACTGGGAAAGATTACCGGTCTGCACATTTTGTAATACAGATAACTGTGTAGAAAAGACATGCTGAAGATTCAAAGAAAATGAATGGATCAGGCGTAAAGTGAGCACTAAAATAACACCGAAAACAAAAAATATATCAACCACAAAAACCTGCATCATGGTTTCGTTATCGAGTTGTGTATTCTGATTTATATAACCAAGATCAATAAAGGCCACTAATCCAGTTAATGTCATGCCAATAAAAACTGTCACTGTCATGAATAGACTTAACTTGCTGGATAAAGGCGTAAACTCAATATCGCGTTTTGTTTCATGATCACTTTGACTAAACCAATAACGCTCTCGTGTTAGTGCATTATCAATACTGGCAAAATAACCAATAATTAAAATACCAATAATAATTTTTATCGCGACAACCATTGGCTGCATATAAAAAACATTATGTGCAGTGAATATAATAATGCCAACCAACGCATATAGAGACATATCAAAAAAGAATTGTCGCCTTGGTCGCCTTAATACCTCAGCCTTATCGATAATAATTGGTTCAAGCAGATATTTGACTAATGCGACAAATAGAAAAGGGACTAAATAGATCAAAATAGAAAACGCAACCGGCTCTCCCAAGTAAGGAGAAATACGTTCCCCATAAATACCCAAGATCAATACGGTCACACCAAAATACACATACGAGGTGTATTTTGCCGAATCGTTAACAATTTGTTGTCGAAATGCAAGGCTCATAGTCAATTGTAAGTATAGTTACTTTTATTTATTATTTATTAAATCTATCAACCAGTTAGATTTAGTGTGACGCAGTTCACAATACATTAAAATAGACATTACCAACGTACCTTTAAACATGACGTTTAAACGGCATGACAACAATAATATACCACACAAATAGTAATAAATTTCCTTCCACTATCCAGTGTAGACGGCAAATGGGACTTTTGTAGAATATTGGCCTATTTTCGAAATTTAATCTGAATAATCTATCAAAAAACGCGAATAGCGACGCTGTACAAACCCTTCAGCATTGTTCCCAAGGCAGTCCGTCGAATCGCCAACCTGCTTGGGAGCTACGATGATGAGTATCGTCTAATTCACCCTCAAAACCATCTATCACATTGAATACACAACTAAAACCGTTCTCCATCAATAAGGCCCCCGCCTCCAGAGAACGCTTACCACTTCGGCAAATCAGGATAATCGGTGCACACCCCACTTCTGAACTGCAACTCACCCCCCCCAGTAATATCCTGCGCACTTCGGTAACAAAGTTCGGATTAATCACCCAGTCCGGCTCATCAATCCAAGGAATACTAATCGCGCCTTTAGGATGTCCAACAAACAGGAATTCCATATTTGAACGCACATCAATAAGCACTGAACGCGCGTCTTCACCCAGCATCTCTGAGGCCTGAACGGGTGACAATGCTTTTACCTGATCCTTACTCACGATCTAACCATCCCTCTGATTTATTTGATGTAAATAAAGACGGGGTCTAGTGACCCCGACAATTACAACCATAGCATTTAATTAACTATTCGCCACCCGCCGCCTGCTTAAGTGATGACTCAATCGCATCGGGTGCATCATTAATTTTAAAGAAGGTACTCATATCTAAATCAGGGAAGGCATTAGCAATTCTAAACTTGGCATGCAGGGCATAAACGTTACCTTCCGACACCAAAATACCATATGGCAAATGTGCAGACTGCTTCATATCTCGGCCGTCAATCAGTTTCATAATATGTTCGTCGCCAGCAGAACCTGATGCCTTGGATAAAGAAACACCGAACAGAGTTTGCTTTTTACCTGGAATATCAACACGAAATACCTTCGCTGTACCTCCCTTACCTGCGGCTAAGCCGGCTTCAACTGCCTTAATAGCAGCATCATAAGAGGCATGTTCTGCTAACTCGAAGGGATCATCAAAATAAGGCATGAATACCGTAAAATGAAATTCATCAAGCTGGTTAGCCTTCCAACCGGGGTTTTCTGCCCCGTATGGGGTACCTGCGCCAAGCGCTGCTGACAATTGCTTATCAATCGCAGTCAGATCAGCATCCATTTTGAAAGAGGCCGACATCCAGGCAGGATTTACATAACTCACCTGCAGATTCTCGCCAACCTGTGTCACCGCAACACGAACAACGGCACCATATCCGCCAAACTCCGTTTTTGCGGCCGCCGTCTTTAAGGCGGCATTTGTAACAGAGATAATGGTTGCTTCTGCATAGGGTTGATAGGTACCTGCAATCTCAAAACCTGCCGCTTGCAATGCAGCGCTGACAGACTTAACCTGCGCAGCCATCGTCCCTTTCGCATTTGAAGTCATATTGTATGGTTTTAACCAAGGCTGTTCTGCGATAACTAACGGGCTAAAAAATAATCCTGTCAGTAGTGCCACAGACAACAAGGAACGGAATAATTTCATAAGGTAAATCCTCTAATTTAGTTTATTAGCATGTTCTACGAGTATGCCTTGTTCAAATCATGCATGCTCATTAAAGATTCTGATAGCAAACCTGGATCATCACTAATAACCCATCATAAAAATAACGTATATTAATGAACAAATTGATTATTTGATGTTCAAACATATTAGTAAAAACTGGGTAGTATATTTATGACAAAGAAAACCTATTTACCATCTTATGTCGTCCTCGCTCTAATGCTTGGATTAAGTGTTTTTCAATCTCCTGCATTTGGCAACAGCATCGATGAAATCTTGCGAAAAGCCCAGCCACCCGTTGGTGTGGTCTTTGAAATCGCCAGTGGTCAAGCTGACAACTTACGCAAAACAATTCCCATCGTACAACAACATGTTCAACGACTGCGGGAACGTTTTCCTGATCTCGAAATAGCCGTGGTCACGCACGGCAAGGAACAATTTTCCCTGACTCAAAAAAATAAAAAGAACTATGCAGGAGTACATCAACAAATACAGTCACTGGTTAAAGATGCCAAAGTGCCAGTACATGTTTGCGAAACTTATGCAGGTTGGAAGAACATTGATGCTAGCGAGTTTCCAGACTACGTTGATGTCGCCGCGGCTGGGCCTGCGCAAATAAATGATTATCGGGAACTTGGTTATATTTTAATTAAACTCGATTAATTCCACCTTTTTCTTGAGGGATGAGAAACACCTCGATTGACCTAATTAATCTCTAGGGTAAAGTAGACTCATAAAATAAGTCGACACCATCTTCTGAAGGATATAATAAATGCAACACAATACTCTCCGCCGCTTGGCCTTATTAAGTGGCATGTTATTAAACAGCATGACTTTCGCCGCCGATGGCAAAGCACATTGGGGCTATGACGGCCACGAAGGGCCTTCTCATTGGGGCGATCTTTCTAATGACTACACAACCTGCAAAACAGGCAAAAGTCAGTCACCTATTAATATCGATACAACGACTGTAGTGAAACTCGCCAATATTAAATTTAGTTACCAAGACAGCGCGATTGATGTCGTTAATAATGGTCACACCATTCAGGTTAATTACGCAAAAGGTAGCATACTGAATGTTGGTGGTAAAAATTATACGTTACTGCAATTCCATTTTCATAGCCCAAGTGAACATGAGATCAAAGGCAAACCTTACGACATGGTGGCACACCTTGTTCATCAGGCTGCAGATGGTCAACTCGGGGTAATTGGTGTGCTCATGAAGGTCGGTAAATCAAATCCTATTATCGCATCTATCTGGAATCACTTACCAAAAGAATCTGGCGGCCATAACAAAGTAGATGCAATCTTAAATGTTGCAGATCTATTACCCAGCAATCACAGTTACTACAATTACAGTGGATCACTCACTACCCCGCCTTGTAGTGAAGGCGTTAACTGGATGGTAATGCAAACACCTGTAGAAGTATCAGCGGAACAGGTTGCCAGTTTCACCAGTATCTTTGCTAAAAGTGTTCGTCCAGTACAACCCGTCAACAATCGAAGAATTCATGCGAGCAAGTAAAAATGATTGATGAATAAGTATTGCGTATCGATGATCGGAACTAATATTCATAATTAAATTTTAATCAGGTCTTCATCGCTGAAAACAAAAAGGCCGCTCCCATTTCCGGAAGCGGCCTTTTATATTTCTATAAGCACCTACTTTAAATGCCTACCACGCTACTTGCTAACATTCAGCAAACATCGCTCCTCAATCATCAATCATTTACGCTGATCGTTTATCGCGCTTACGTTCATGTTCCTTAAGTAAACGTTTACGAATACGAATGTGGTTAGGTGTTACTTCTACCAATTCATCATCGTCAATAAATTCTAATGCTTGTTCCAATGTCTTACGGATAGGTGGTGTAAGCACTTGCGCTTCATCAGTACCGGATGCACGAACATTGGTTAGCTGCTTACCTTTTAACGGATTAACAACCAAGTCATTACCGCGTGAATGAATGCCGATAATCATACCTTCATAGACTTCATCGCCATGTGAACTAAACAAACGTCCGCGCTCTTGCAAATTGAATAAACCAAAGGTTAAACATTTACCTTGGCCATTTGAAATAAGCACGCCATTAACACGTTGGCCAAAATCACCACCTTTCACAGGAGCATATTTATCAAATACGCTGTATATCAGGCCTGTACCCTGTGTAGCCGTTAAGAATTCTGTACGGAAACCAATCAAACCACGCGCAGGAATAATAAAATCAAGACGTACACGGCCTTTACCATCCGGCATCATATTCTTTAATTCACCACCACGTGTGCCGAGTGCCTCCATGACGCTACCTTGATGCGTATCCTCAACATCTACAGTCAATTGCTCAAATGGTTCACACTTAACGCCATCAATTTCTTTAATGATTACTTCCGGGCGCGAAACACCCATTTCGAAACCTTCGCGACGCATGGTTTCAATCAAAATAGAAAGATGTAATTCACCACGACCAGAGACCTTAAATTTATCAGGATCCCCACCATCATCTACTCGTAGTGCAACGTTATGCTTCAACTCACGATCGAGACGTTCGCGGATCTGACGAGAAGTAACAAATTTGCCATCTTGTCCTGCAAATGGAGAATTATTCACTTGGAAAGTCATCGTCACCGTTGGCTCATCAACACTCAATGCAGGTAATGCTTCAACCGCACTTGGATCGCAAAGCGTATCTGAAATATTCAATTCTTCAATACCGGTAAAGGCAATGATGTCACCGGCAATTGCTTCATCAACCTCGACTCGCTCAAGACCCATGAAACCCAGTACCTGTAACACACGCCCATTACGTGTTTTACCGTTCCTATCAATAATAGTAACTGGCGTATTGGTTTTAACCCGGCCACGTTCGATACGACCAATACCAATCATACCCACGTAACTGTTGTAATCGAGCTGGGTGATTTGCATTTGGAATGGACCATCAATATCCACTTTACGAGGCTTAACATGATCAATTATGGTTTGTAGCAATGGCGTCATATCACCATCGCGCACATCCGCCTCATCTCCCGCGTACCCATTTAACGCCGAACAATAGCTAACATGAAAATCGAGCTGCTCATCGGACGCGCCGAGACGATCAAACAAGTCAAAGGTTTGATCTAAAACCCAATCAGGGCGTGCACCTTCACGATCAATCTTATTAATAACAACAATTGGATTTAAACCTAACGCGAGTGCCTTTTGCGTCACAAAACGTGTTTGTGGCATAGGGCCTTCAACGGCATCAACGATCAATAATACGGTATCAACCATAGACAGGACACGCTCTACCTCACCACCGAAGTCAGCATGGCCTGGTGTGTCAACGATATTAATACGTTCACCATTCCAACGAATCGCCGTTGGTTTAGAAAGAATCGTAATACCACGCTCTTTTTCTAGATCGTTGGAATCCATGACACGTTCTTCAAAATCACCACGGCTATCTAATGTACCAGCGTGTTGTAGTAATTTATCAACAAGGGTGGTCTTACCATGATCGACGTGGGCAATGATGGCGATATTTCGGAATTGTTCACTCACTGTGATTCTGTCCTGTCTGCGACCGAGAACGGCCTAATGGTTAAAAGCCGCGCATTATACCTGAAGTACACCATTTACATAGCTTTCCCTCATGTTTTCTGTCTGATTACCGATAACTCACGTGAATATTGACTTTGCTAGGCGCTTAAGCCCCCTCACAGGAGACATTACATGGCGGAAAATATGGGAAATGGTGCAAATAACGCCGATCAGCATTCCGATCTAAACCAGGTGTGTAAGGATGATATATGCCAAATACATAGAACGGTCCGAATGCTCGACCTTGCTGCAGCCCGTGTTTCCTATGCCCTGCATGATGGCAACGATTCTGTTGACACATTAATTAGTTCTTTTACGAATATGACCAAACAAGTGATGTCCATGCAAAAAGGTATCGAAGATTTACCTGATAACAATGCAAAAACGACTCTATTAGATAACTGTACTCAGGCCATGAACACGGTTCAAGAAACAACAATGGCTTTTCAATTTTATGATCGACTTAGTCAGCGCATGCAACACATCTCTACTAGCCTTGATGAGCTGTCTAAACTCATCGACTCACCTCAGCGCATGCAAAAATCGACAGAATGGCTAGGCTTAGAAGATAAAATTCGTTCTCATTACACCCTCGACAATGATCTAGCTATGTTTGAAGCCGTACTGGCAGGTGAAAATATCGAAGACATCCTTGCCAGAGCAACTGATGTTATTGAAGATGATGGTGATATCGAATTGTTTTAAAATGATATCAGATCAACTTTACAGATTAGTATTTTTGTTTAATGGGTTAGATTAGGGAACACTTATAGACATCAGATTTACATTAACAAATTAACTCTAGCAAGGTATGCTTAAGCCACGCTAAATAATGTATATGTGAATTTTATGGATGTAACCGAGAACACAAGTGATAACAGTGCTGAACGACGCAATCGTGCCAACAGCATAGAAGAGCACCTCACCGATGAACGTGCTGATATGCTGGTGCAGTTTTGTCGTATCGCGGGTGTTGAACCTTGGGAAGATCCGCATTCCACCGATGAACTGCAAATCATGCTCCAACACTTTTGTGAAATTCTTGTCGATTACCTTGCGGCGGGTCATTTTGGACTCTACCAACGCTTTATTGATGGTGAGGAGCGTCGTACTGAAATTCGTGATTTGGCCGAAAAACTTTACCCACAAATCTCAGAAACCACACAAATGGCATTGGATTTTAATGATAAATATGAAACCCAAAGTGATAAAGACTTCGATAAGTCCTTTTCAGATGACTTATCAAAGCTAGGACAAGCACTTGCCGTTCGCATTGAATTAGAGGATCAACTACTTAACGTCACACGCTAAGCCAGTTCATCCTTAAATTCCCCCAAAAAAGCTGATGTCATTCAGCTTTTTTTATTATTAAGACAAATAAAGCTAAATATTTCTACCTAAGTGTCGATTACTCTAAGTAATAACCAACCAAATCATTTTAGGTAGAGGTAATCCATGGCTACACTTATGCAATCTGTCGACGATCGTACTCGTTTAGCAGGCGCGAACCGTCTAGAAGTACTGCTATTCAGTCTTGGTAAAGATAAAGAAACCGATCGCGAAGAAGTTTTTGGTATTAATGTATTCAAGATTCGTGAAGTCATGCATGTTCCAGAAGTTACTCAGGCTCCCGATATGCCCGCAGGCGTCAAGGGTATGGTTTGCCTACGCGGTGATATGATTCCCGTCATTGACCTAGTTCATTTCTGTAACTTGAATATGTCGGAAGAGCCTAAAGTGCTCGTTGTTACCGAATTCAACCGCAAAACTCAGGGCTTTTTGGTTAGCAGTGTCGAACAAATTCTACGCATGGAATGGAATGAAATCAAAGTTCCTCCTGACATGCTTGCTAACCGCCTAGGTGGCTTAGTTACTGCTGTAACTGAACTCAAAGACGGCCGCATCGTTATGGTATTAGATGTTGAAAAGGTACTCGCCGAAACATCCACTGATCTTGATGATCCAACCCGATTTGAAGGCGTCGAAAACCTGAATACCAAGGCAACTATTCTCTTTGCCGATGATTCATCTGTCGCCCGCAAACAAATATCGAAAACCCTCGATACGCTTGGCATTGATTACATGAGTGCCAAAAATGGCGAAGAAGCCTGGGAACGCTTAGACGAACAAGCTAAATATGCTGAGTCAATTGGTATCCCGATGAGAGATGTCATCCGACTTGTTTTAACCGATATTGAAATGCCCGGCATGGATGGTTACGTATTAACTCGTAAAATTAAAGATGACCCGCGCATGAAAGATTTACCCGTTATTATGCACTCATCTCTATCCGCTGATGCCAATATTAGCATCGGCAAATCAGTAGGCGTCAATGCCTACGTTGCTAAATTTGATCCACGCGAACTGGCCAAAACACTCGAGCCTTTTCTTAAGAAAGATTAATAATGAGGTGGTGGTGGCTCATCGGCTTGATTGCCTTCCGGCGCAGGTGATGCCGCTTGCAGTGCTTTCTGCAAACGCTCGACTTCGTTAGCCAAGATTTCAATTCTGAGTTGCTGCTTAGCCATCTCATCACTCATCGTGTGCAAGGCATTTTCTTGAAAAGTTAACCTCATCTCCAATTCATCAATTCTCGCCTCACTCATACTCGCCTCTCGGAAATCGCTTCTATATTTGTAATATCTGAACTATACCTTATGTAAGGAGACTATTCAGATGTCGACATCAACTATAAAGATTAATGGCAAACCGATTGAAGTCAGAATCAGTGATAAAGCAAATGAAGCATTAACTTTGCGTACCACGCCGATCACTGCTGAAATGGAATTGTTTTTTAGCTGCCTTATTCGCAAACGCGTCTGCTTTCATGAAAACAATAAAGGCGTAATGGTTACTGATGATCTAAAAATAGATTTTCATCCTGTTATGTCACGCCATTGCAAAGATACTGAATTAGAAGAAGATGGACCACCGATGACGGATTTTCCAATTGAAAAACCGCAAAACTTCACGCCACGCTGGGTATCCATTGATTACAACAAAGGCGAATGGCTTGGTGAATTTGGTTATTAAACCCTATTCTGGACACCAGCATACGCCGGTGTGACGTGGTGTTATTTTTACTCTAAACATCATCATTCTGGCGCATGCCGAAATCTGGCTTCGGTAACAAAATAAACCCACTCTAATACTCAAGCTTCAAGCTCTTCCCAGCGAGCATAACCCTTTGCAAGTTCAGCTTCAATTTCAGCGAGGCGTTGCTGAGCCTTAGCAACAACGTCATTATCTTGCTGATAAAAATCATTGCTAGCCATTTGTCCATGCAGTTTTTCCTGTTCCGCTTCCCATTTTTCAATTTTAGCAGGTAACTTTTCAAGCTCACTTTGTTCTTTGTAACTTAACTTTTTCTGTTTTTTTTCTTCGCTAACTACAGAAATACTATCTTCTGCTTTTGGTTTTGTTTTATTCTTTGCTGATTTATTACTGCTTGATATACGGCGTTGGCGTAACCAATCATCATAACCACCCACATACTCATTCACTTGTCCGTCACCTTCAAAAACAAGCGTACTGGTCACCACTTCATTAATAAAAGAACGATCATGACTCACTAAAATAACCGTACCTTCATATTCCACTAGAATTGATTCAAGCAATTCCAGGGTATCTACATCCAGGTCATTAGTCGGCTCATCCATCACTAGCATATTGGCTGGCTTAGCGAATAACTTTGCAAGTAATAAACGGTTACGCTCACCACCAGACAGCGCCTTAACCGGTGTACGCGCACGTTGTGGGCTAAACAGGAAATCACCGAGATAACTAATCACATGGCGAGGTTCACCATTAACTATGACAAAATCATTACCACCTGCAATATTATCTTGAACATTTTTCTCTAGCTCTAGTTGGCCACGCAATTGATCAAAATAAGCAATATCAAGTTTTGTACCCTGGGTTATTTCACCCTGTTCGGCTTCTAAATCACCTAGCAGCAAACGAATTAATGTGGTTTTACCGCAACCATTCGGACCGATAATACCGATTTTATCACCACGAAAAATTGTTGTTGAGAAATTCTTCATGAGCGTGTTCTTGTTGCCCTGCGCATCCTGCCACGACCAACTCACATCCTCTGCTGCTACGACAATCTTTCCTGATGCTGATGAATCCTGCATTTTTAATTTTGCCTGACCGGTCACTTCACGTCGTTGTGCACGTTCCTTGCGCATTTTTTCCAGTGCGCGAACACGCCCTTCATTGCGGGTACGACGTGCTTTAATTCCTTGGCGAATCCACTTTTCTTCATCGGCCAGTTTCTTATCAAACAAAGCGGCTTCACTTGCCTCAGCATCCAGTGCCGCTTGTTTATTTACCAGATACTTTTCGTAATTACCGGGCCAACTGGTTAATTGACCACGATCTAATTCAATAATCCGTGTCGCTAAACGTCGCAGGAACATCCGATCATGGGTAATAAAAACCAGAGTGCCTTTATAGTTAAGTAAAAAATCTTCAAGCCAGGCAATCATTTCAATATCAAGATGGTTTGTTGGCTCATCCAATAACAATACATCAGGTTCGGCCACCAAGGTTTGCGCGAGCAACGCACGACGCTTCCAACCACCCGAGAGTGATGAAAATTCTGCATCCGCGTCTAACTCAAGTTGAGATAAAATCGTGTCAATACGCTGCCCAACTTGCCAGCCATTAACCGCTTCAAGCTCATGCTGCACTTTCTCAAACTCGGGCATTAAGTCCATATCTTCAGCAAGTTGATGACTCAATTCATTATATCTAATGAGTAATTGACCCGCTTTATCAAGCCCCTGAGCAACCACGCTATAGATAGTGCCCTGCGTATTCTCGGGTACTTCCTGTGCCAGTTTGCTTACACGTATGCCTTGGCCTATTTGAATGGAGCCATCATCCGGCAGTAACTCTTTCATCAACACTTTAAATAAAGTCGACTTACCGGTACCGTTGCGCCCGATTAAACAAATACGTTCAGCCTTTTCTATTTCAAGATTGACGCCATCAAGTAATGCAGGGCCACCAAAGCCCAGCACAATATTTCGTAATGACACTAAACTCATTGTGTTTCGTCCTGTAGTACTGCTTCAAGCACAGTCTCTTCTATTGGAAATGGCATGGCGATAATATCCGGGTAAGTTACATGCAAACGTTGAAATTGCTCGGTGTATTCTTTTTCATAAAACACCACCACTCGACTGTCCAATTTTGAAAACTGCAATGTCGCCAACAATGATTCAAGGCTGCTGGTGCGATCACGAAAATCTGACTGAAAATTAAACTCAGTCACAATCACCTCAGGACGCATTTTCTTCAAAACCGACATTGCTTTACGCATTTGATGCGCTTTTTCAACACGATAACCCATGCGCTGATAGAGAGCAGAAAAATCAGGGTAACCACCCAGCTCTACAATCGAGAGTAAATTTTTTTGCGCACCGTCCACGAGATCCCCTGTTAAAAATATGTCTTGTTAATGCAATTTCACTAAAGGCGCGCATCATACCTGATCCTGCACAGGCTCACCGCATTTGCTCGAATCACAGTGATATGAGAAGGTTAATGCCATCCTATTCGGTTTATATCAGGGTGTCAGATACACCTGTCGTGGGGACGGCAGCTGGCGCAGTATTCCTGCTACAAACATGAACAATAAAACTAATAAATTCAAGGAGTAGTAGGTAAATGAAAGCATCCGATCTGTTTGTGAAATGTCTCGAAACTGAAGGTATCGAATACATCTTTGGCGTACCCGGCGAAGAAAATGCCGATTTCATGATGTCACTTGAACAATCCAAGAAAATTCAATTCATTCTGACACGCCATGAACAAGGCGCTGCTTTCATGGCCGAGATCTATGGACGTCTCACCGGCAACCCGGCAGGTTGTCTCGGTACCCTCGGCCCGGGTGCAACTAACCTTATTACTGGTGTCGCAGATTCCAATATGGATCGTGCTCCGATGCTGGTACTCACCGGACAAGGCGCTTCAACTCGCTTACACAAAGAGTCACATCAGGTCATGGATGTGGTCGCAATGTTCAAACCGGTTACAAAGTGGGCTCAGACCATATTTCATGCCGACAATATTCCAGAAATTGTCCGCAAAGCCGTGCGTTTAGCACGTACCGAAAAGCCCGGTGCCTGCCACATCGAGTTACCCGAAGACATAGCCGAGCATGATACAGATGCCGTCCCCATGTCAGTGAAACGTTTTCGTCGTCCGGTTGCCGATGACAAAATCGTCGATGAAGCCTACGCCAAAATTATGGCTGCCAAGAACCCAATTATTGTTGCTGGTAATGGCTGTATTCGTAAACGTGCGAGCGCCCAGTTACGAGACTTATGTGACCAAACCGGCATTGGTGTTATCAGCACCTTTATGGCTAAGGGCTGTGTGGACATGGATGCCGACTACTGCCTCTACACTGTAGGCCTCCAAGCCAAAGATGTAGTTGCCTGCGCCATTGATGCAGCCGATTTGGTCATTACCATCGGCTATGACATGGTTGAATACCACCCTAATCTATGGAACAAGAATTCGGATAAAGACATCATTCACATTGATTTCTTACCTACCGAAATCGACTCACACTATCATCCTGAAACTGAAGTCGTCGGTGACCTTGCTCACACCCTATGGATGCTAAATCAACGTTTTGCCGCCGATGGTAGTTTTTCGTTTGATAAGACTCAACAAGCGGCAACGCGTCGTGAAATGGGTGCTGATCTGGCAATGGAAAAAGACGATGACTCAACCGACAAACTCAAACCACAGAAAGTCCTATGGGATGTGCGTCAGGTCATGGGACCACATGATATTCTGCTATCAGATGTCGGCGCCCATAAAATGTGGATCGCCCGTCATTACCAATGTCATGAACCTAACACCTGTCTGATTCCAAATGGTTTTTGTTCAATGGGCTTTGCCTTACCGGGTGCGATTGCCGCCAGTATTGTTCATCCTGAGCGTCGTGTCCTCGCCATCTGTGGTGATGCTGGCTTCATGATGAATGTACAAGAAATGGAAACAGCTAAACGTTATAACTGCAATATGGTTGTGATGGTATGGGAAGATAATCAATACGGCTTGATTGCTTGGAAACAAGAAGCACATTTTGGTAGCCACACCAAACTTGATTTTGGTAATCCAAACTGGATGCAACTTGCTGAATCGTTTGGCTGGGGTGGTCATCATGTTAAAACAACAAAAGACCTAATCCCGTCGCTGGAAGCCGCCTTTAATGAAGAAGGCCCAAGCCTTGTTGTTTTGCCTATTGATTACGCTGAGAATATGAAGCTCACCGAACGTCTTGGCAACATCAGCTGCCCAATTTAAGGACTCAGATCATGACTGCACATTTCCCCCTCATGGTACCGGGTGCTTCTGCTTCTGGTACACATGATGTCCACGCTCCCTTCGATGGCAGCCTTATTGCAAAAGTTGATGTTGCAGGGGCCTCTGCCGTCGAAACGGCCTTGGCAACGGCCCACGCCTTATATACTAATCGCGATAAATGGCTCAATGCACCTCAACGTATTGAAATACTCGAACGGACTGCGGCAATTATGCAGGAACGTGCTGAAGAACTGGCCATTGAATCTGCACGCGAAGGTGGCAAGCCATTAGTCGATTCACAAGTAGAAGTGGCTCGCGCCATTGATGGTGTGCGTAACTGTATTGATTGTATTAAAGAGAATCACGGTACCGAAATTCCTATGGGTATTAATGCGGCTTCAATGGGACGCATGGCCATGACGCATCGTGAACCTATAGGTGTTGTGGTTGCTGTGAGTGCCTTTAACCATCCTTTGAATTTAATTATTCATCAAGTCGGTCCTGCCATCGCATCCGGATGCCCTGTGATCATCAAACCCGCCGGTGACACGCCATTATCATGCATCCGTTTTGTTGGCATTCTTCGTGAAGCAGGATTACCACCGGAATGGTGTATGCCGATGGTGGTAACCGATCGAGATGTTTCAACCAGTCTCGTCGCCGATAAACGTAATGCCTTCTTTAGCTTTATTGGTAGTGGCAAAGTAGGTTGGTCACTGCGTTCGCAACTCGCACCTGGTGCACGTTGCGCACTCGAACATGGCGGTGCAGCACCTGTCATCGTTGAAGCCGATGCGGATCTTGATGATGCCCTACCATTGCTGGCTAAAGGTGGTTTCTACCATGCAGGTCAAGTCTGCGTATCCGTGCAACGCGTTTATGCCCATAGTTCAATTGCCAAGCAAATAGCCGAAAAGATTGCCGGGTTAGGTAATCAAATGATTGTTGGCGATCCGACCTTGGCTGAAACAGAAGTTGGCCCGCTTATCCGTCCACGTGAAGTTGATCGTGTCCATGAATGGGTTGAAGATGCGATTGCAAAAGGCGCTGAGAAAATTAGTGGTGGTAACAAGATCGGTGATACATGCTATGCCCCCACGGTACTATTCAATGCTTCTGATGATGCCATTGTTTCTAAAAATGAAATATTTGGACCTGTGATCCTCGTTTACAGTTACGACGATATGGATGAAGCCCTAGAAAAAGCCAACTCACTACCCGTTGCCTTCCAAGCCTCTATCTTTACTAAGAATCTAGATAAAGCGATGCGTGCCTATAAACGCTTTGATGCCTCCGCAGTGATGGTGAACGATCACACTGCCTTCCGCGTTGACTGGATGCCGTTTGCGGGTTTGCGTGAGTCAGGTCATGGGGTTGGTGGTATTCCACATACCTTCCACGACATGCAAATTGAAAAGATGTTGGTGTTGCGTAGTCCTGAGTTGTAATTCGAAAAGTAAGAAATTAAAGATGGACTGTCGACGCCTCGATTTTACGAAGGAAAATCATCGAAGGAGGCAGGCTATCTTTAATTTCGAGTTATACTAGAAAAGAAACTATCATTACTAGTAGAAATTAAAGATGGCATGTCGACGCCTCGAATTTACAACGTAAAATCATCGAAGCAGACAGGCCATCTTTAATTTCGAGTTGTAATTGCAAAATAAGCTAGGCACACATCAAGGAGAGCATATGCCCGAAGCTGGAATCATCCTAACGATCCTCGAATACATGGCAACATTATTCATCTTTGTGGTTGGACTTGTTGTCCTCGCAATCATCATTACCTACTTTGTCGATATCAGTCAGAACAAACAGGCAATTCGTCGTAACTATCCTGTTATTGGCCACTTTCGTTATTTATTTGAAGACCTCGGGAAATTTTTTCGGCAGTATTTCTTTGCCATGGATCGCGAGGAACTCCCCTTTAATCGGGCTGAGCGTTCCTGGGTTTATCAGGCCGCAAAGAATCTCGATACCACGCGCGCCTTCGGCTCCACTCGAAGTCTGAAAGAAGACGGCACCATCATCTTTGTTAACTGTCCTTTTCCTGTACTTGGTGAAGATGCCACGCCCATTAGCAAACTCAGCATTGGCCCTTATTGTCGTAAACCCTATACAACCGATTCGCTCTTCAATATATCTGGCATGAGCTATGGCGCTATTTCAAAGCCTGCCGTGCTTGCTTTAGCCAATGGTGCTCGCCTTGCCGGTTGCTGGATGAATACCGGTGAAGGAGGTCTGTCTCCCTACCATCTTGAAGGTGGTTGCGATCTTGTATTTCAAATCGGTACTGCAAAATACGGTGTACGTAATGCAGCGGGCATGTTGGACGAAGAAAAACTCAAACAAGTTGCAAGCCATGAACGTGTCAGAATGTTCGAACTAAAACTTTCTCAAGGTGCTAAACCCGGTAAGGGAGGCATCCTGCCGGGAGAAAAGGTGACACCGGAAATTGCAGCGATCCGTGGTATTCCAGCGGGTGAAGCGTCCATCAGCCCGAACCGTCATCCTGATATCGATAATGTTAACGAGCTTCTCGATGCTGTTCACCAAATTCGCTCTGTTACCGACAAACCAGTGGGCGTTAAATTTGTTCTCGGTGCCTATGGCTGGCTGGAAGGCTTTTGTGAAGCTATCCTGCAACGAGGTATTGAATCGGCGCCTGACTTCATCACGCTTGACTCAGCCGACGGTGGAACAGGTGCCGCGCCAATGAGCCTGATGGATTACATGGGGCTACCTCTAAGCGAAAGCTTACCAATGCTGGTGGCAATACTAAAAAAACATGGCCTGAAAGATCGCATCCGTGTAATTGCGTCTGGCAAATTGATCACACCTGCCGATGCCGCCTGGGCGCTTTGTGAGGGTGCTGATTTCATCGTTTCGGCGCGAGGTTTTATGTTCTCTCTTGGCTGTATACAGGCCTTGCAATGTAATCACAATACCTGTCCAACCGGCATCACTACACACAACCCACGCCTACAAAAAGGTCTGGACCCAAACCTTAAATCAACACGCGTCGAAAATTATGCGAGAAATATGATGCATGAAATCGGTGTAATCGCTCATTCTTGCGGTGTCCGGGAGCCCAGACAATTACGCCCCTTTCATGCCAGAGTTATTACAGATGGCAAATCTGTATCACTTGCAGATTTACACAAAATTTCCTGATTCGAACCAGTATAAAAAAGATCTATTTTTTATACCAGATTAACAAGATGTTGATAAAAACAACTAAAATTACTGCTTCCGGCCAAAAGCAGACATTTACAAATATGTTCTGACAATGCCTCCTGAATTTATAAAACTGGTTTTCCTAAATGCTTATCACGATTTTTAAACCATGGATCACCATTAGGTCTAGGCAAAGGAAAAGTTATTCCATAGCCTTCAAGTAAAGTCTGGACTTTTTTCTTCCAAGGAGAGGCATCTCCTACAGGGTAGTTAAGCATATGTGCCACGGTGTAACTGTTTCTATCCTTAACTTTATAGTCTGCTCCATGAGTTAAAAGGTAGTAAACTTGTTCATATTGACCATGACTTGCAGCCAATATTAGTGGTGTGAAATTCTGATGAATATCAAGCTTATTAATATCTCCACCGTATTTAAGAAGAAGACGCATATTATTCCAACGATGTTGGCCAATAGACGTTAGTAATGGTGTGCGCCCTCTATAGTTGAACGAATCTGGATCACCGCCATGTTTTAAAAGAGCCTCCAAAATTTCTATGTCCTCGCCACCTGCCGCCAGAGCTACAACCGATCCATATCTCGCCGAAGATAAATTTGGGTCAGCGCCATTATTTAGTAACCCCGAAATTCCATTATAGTTATTTGATAAAATTGCCCATGTAAGTGGCGTTATTCCACCCTCACCAATAGTATTAATGTTTACACCGGCAGCAACTAGTTCTTTAATAGTTTCTACATTGCCCTTCTCCGCCGCTAATATCAGAGATAAAACCTGCTTATTTGTGAAAAAGTAACTAACATCATTACCATCAATCATAGTCTTGCGGTCACATCCGACTAATATGATCATGATATATAAAGCAATGATATGAAATCTAAAATACTTGTTCATAAAGTTTATCCATACTAACGTTTCTAACTTATCACGAATTTTTTTTATTTATAAAGGTTGTGTTTGTTCTAAATGTCCGCTTCGGGTCGTTAACAGTCACCAGACCCAGTTTAGCCTTATTTTTCTTGTTATGTCTGCCTTCGGCCAAAAGCGGACATTTAATATTCTAGTTAAGTAGCAGAGCGATTGGCGAGGTCACAACTTGAACGAATTGTTATATTTGTGAATATGATACTGCTTACTAAGGCGATAATGCCAGAAAAAAGAAACATACCAATGATTTCAATTACGTTGTCTAGCTTGCCAGTTAAAAGAATAGCTATCAAACCATACGCAATCAATGATGTAATGCCACCGATACCGCCGCTGATAACAAATACCAAAAGATTTTTTCTATTTACGGGTTTCCTTGCCAATTTTAAATATATCCATCCTATAGAAAGATATAGAAGTATTACAGGGATGATTATTATTAGATTAAATATTCCCATATTTTTTTAGAATGTAACGGTTGAAACTAGCCGCGCGCGACAGCGCGTCGGACTGGGCTGACTTGTTAGGTGATTTTTTCATATCCCTAACTTGTTAAATGTTTCTTTCCAGTAAGTAGGCGACGCTTTTTCGTCTACCGCCACGGGCCACACTGTGGCATATGCCTCATTTAATAGTTTTTCATTTGTGAGCAGATTCATGATTTCAGAGTTATCCGGTGGAGTGTATACATCAAATCGAGCCCTTGAATATTCAATGAACCATGATGCCTTCACAATATTTCCTTCACAAATGGCCAGTGATCGTACAAATTGGACTGCCAACTCAGCTAACGACTCAAAACGCACAAGGTCAGATGTTCCTTCACAGATAACTTCTGAATTAATAACCAAATCATTATGGCTTAAGCGCCATCCTTTGTCTTGGCATGCATTCTGGTCATAATGAACAATTCTAAAATCCCTTGTCCAGTAATTAAGACAATCAATAATTTCCTGTTTTACTATGTTATCTAGACCATCTTTCTCTAGATAATTTAGATTTATTGAGCAAAAACCGAAAACAGCAGTAACTAAATCCAGGGCATCCTCTTCATGTGATTTCAGATAAGTAAATGCCTTTGGAAGGAAGTACATTACCTCTTCATATGTGCCAGCAGGAAGATGTGGGCCAAACAAATTAGAGTAATCGGACCAGTCATACTCCTCTTCATTTTTTTCAAGTAATTCCTTTAGCATTCCCGGAGTGAAATCGTAGTGTGGATCCGAGAGGCTAGTTGGTCGTTTGTACGGTGTGACAAATTCGTTAGTCAATTTAATTATTCCTTACTATCACCTAACGGTTAAGCTAAGGTGCGCGCAGCTCTTCGCCCGCCCCGCTCTTGAGCGATTTGTTAGGGTATTTATACGCTAAATAACCAAATAACACAGGAAGTAAATACATTATTTTTAAATCCCAACTGAGAAACCAAATAGCTGGTATAGCTTGTACTGCACATATAAAAAGAACAAACAATAATATATTTTTTGATTGTGATGATTTCGAAAAATAAATAATAGCCGAAAAACTCGATGCTATTACTGATGCAACTGATGCGTAAAACATGTTTTGCATTCCATTTTCTGGCGATAGCATATGATTAAATGTATCTTTCCATGTAACGTAAACAGGATTGCCTATAAAAAATAATATAAGCCAAATTCCAACAACAATAATTATTACGAGTATTAATGCTATTCCAGCTATTTTTTGGTAACTCATTTTTATTACCCTAACGTTTTTAATAAGGGGTGCGCCGCTTTTGGCGCGTCCCAATGAGCGAAGAGAATGACTTTATTTTCTTGTTAGGCTTGTTATTTTTCATACTGTTTTATTGACCTAAAGTCTCGGTATGGCGCTTCAATGTCATGCACTTCTTCTCGTATTTTTTCTAATTCTATTAGTTTTTTAAAAAAGGCTTTTCTACCAGCTGTAGCACCACCTTCTTTTGAATAATATAAACATGATTGTATTTGTTTATTTAATTTCTCTAATGACATGGATGAATATTCTTTATTTCCTTGTCATTTAATTTAGATCCTTTTGGCATTTTTATGAGCCTAACGGTTGAGCCTGGCAAGACTTTTGCTCCGCAAAAGGCATGACAGACAAGTACGTCCGATGGAGTGATTTGTTAGATTTATTTTTCATTATTGTTTAATGCTTTGTGCACATTACACTTCCGTGTATTTTGGCTCTTACGTATAACCATAACAGCATCTTGTGAGCAGGCAAAATCTATGGCCGTATGTCCTTGAGGACTCTGAAGACAAGAGTTTGCACCTTTAGCAATAAGGTAATTTATGAAACGATCATTGCAAACCTCAGCGGCTAGCATTAGTGCTGTACGGCCATGCCTGTTTTTTGCATCTATATCTCCACCATTCCGTAAATAGTAATTAGCTAAGTGTGTATCATTCATAATCACTGCCGCCTGTATAGATGGCGTATCATTAGATGCCATCGCCATAGGCGCAATGAAGTACAAAATTGAAATAAATAATAGATTGGCACGTATTTTCATAATTAAAATCTAACGGTTGAATTAAGGGGCGCGCAGCTCTTCGCGCGTCCCGTTCTTGAGTGATTTGTTAGGTTTAAATCGGGTAAGAAAAACATAGCCATTAAATAAGCCACCTAATGCTCCAATAATCATAGCCCACCAAAATAAGTCCACATCAAATGGGCTGCTATATAGCGCAGCTCCCAATGACAAAAATAATGAGCCTAAGACAGTTGCGCCAATTAAAATAACAGTAGGGTTAAGTGCATTGTGCTTTTTAGCCAATAAACCTGCTGGGATACCTAATATTAAAGTTGGAATTGACGATATTAACACTGCGAAATAGCTATAAGTTAAACCGGCATAAACCATACCCAACCAACCTTTACCGTATCCAGCGCCGTTAACTAAGCCAGAAAATAAGATAATAATACCCATGCAGGAGAATATTAGGAGTATTAATACTGGAATAGATAATGAAGCAATGATTATGCTGCGTAACATTTTTATAAACCTAACGGTTGAGCTCAGCGGCGAACGTAGGCTGGCAAGGCTTTTGCTCGGCAAAAGGCGTGACAGACAAGTTTGTCCGATGGAGTGATTTGTTATGTGCTTCTTTACAATTCATTATTAGCACGTTCTAAATTTCTTTGAGCTGGCCAGTATGAAGGGCTTTGGCCTGAAACTTTTTTATAGCAATCTATTGCTTCAGCTAATTTAGCTTGGTCATATAGGCTATTGCCTAGATTAAAATAAACATCTGACTTTTTTTCTTCCTGAGTATAAACCAGTGCTTTTCTAAAGCACTCTTCTGCCTTTGCTGGTTTATTAAGCTCATCAAAACAATTTCCGAGTGCAAACCATGCCTGAGGATCTTCTGGCCAGTACTCTAGCGCCAACTCAAATGCTTGCTTTGCCCTTTTAAAGTTTCCTTCTTTATAATGCGTAGCACCGTCACCATACGACTTATGATTTAAATCGGAAGCTTCAGATATCATTGATTTCTCAGTGTCTCTATTCATAATTTTTTAGCACATAACGGTTTAGATGGCGGGCGCGGTAGTGCGTCCATGCCGAGTGATTTGTTGTACGAGTATTCAATGGCTACATCTTATTTATTATCCGATGGTATCCTAAGTCCGATATTTTTCATTTCTTTTTCTGAGAGATGCGGATAGATGTCGTCGTTAGTAAATTCAATGCAGTCTTTACCTTTTGAGAAAATATAGTAAGTGCTTTTATCCTTACTTAACGCATAGTGAAAATCAGTACGCTGTTCGCATTTACCTGAAGCAGGATCTGAATAAAAGTCCCCTGCACGAAACTCTTCTATCGAATTTGGATAGAAACCAAAGACCAACCGATATTTTTCTATGCTTAACACTGTATCCCGCAGTAAACTTGCAGATATTCCCTCACCAAGCGATTGATATATCGCTGCATCACGAAAGTTCTTTTCATAGTAATTCCAGCCTAACAAAGCTCCGAAAAGAACTGCCCCACCAGCAATAAATATGATTATATTTTTCATAGCGTGTCCGCGCTGAGTAATTTGTTATGAGTCACCAAGTATTCTCCTCGATTTCCGTAAGTTTCTCTCCACAAAATGGGCAGTATGAAATTAATACTGTATGCGTACTTATTATTTCCCCAGCTCGTTCGGCTAACCCGTCTTCTACTTCAATTTCTGATGCATGCCACGTTTGTTCTAACACCCACGACCATTGTTCTTTATTTATCTTTTCATACCTGACATCAGTGTCTTTATACCAATTTTCCTCACAATAATGTGTTTTTTCTTGCTTATTCATAGTGACTCATAACAGTATTATTTTAAAAAACTTGAATGTCCGCTTTGGGTTGCGGGCTCAACCGGTCGATGCAACACATGCATTAAATCTCTCTGCCGGTGTTTCAAATTCTAATGTCTTACGTGGACGTTCATTTAGCTGCCGCGCCACGGCATTGAGCT